>ENA-ORXM01001008-ORXM01001008.1-marine-metagenome-genome-assembly--contig:-NODE-1008-length-42656-cov-4.733695_pt1 | contig 42656 bp, 30 predicted proteins | sample MGYA00237867_ERZ511480 | MGnify/ENA primary metagenome ERZ511480 (study PRJEB26309, sample SAMN06266103) | marine metagenome | isolation source: Algal blade | place: United Kingdom:Sidmouth, United...
GATTGTGTCTGTTTTGTAGAAATATTTGTGGTAGGAAAAAGAAGTAGATAGAGGAGTCCTAAAAAGAATAATCCCAGCCGCAGCAAAAAAGGTTTTTTGGTCGATTGTTTTTTGTTTTTCATAAGGTCATTTGAGAGGTTTGAGTTAATAAAGTGATATGATTTTAGAGACGGTTATCCGTCTAATATATGGTTTCGAATGGATGATAAATAACCTAATTAATATGAAGGTGAGTACTAATATTTATTGGGTGATAAGTAAAGTTGGCCGAAATCAAATAGATACCGTTAAAAGTGAACAATAGATATTAGGGAAGTGTATCTGTTAGTAAATTAAATGTATCTCTATGTAAGCAAAAGGGTTACACCCCATTGAACCTAATTATTGAGTTCTATAAATTGCTTTATCTCCTTAAACCATCACCTGAAATCAGTTCGTGTAACTGCTTATCCATTCTTTCAGCAATATCTTTGTGTAAATGTGCTAAGTTGTTTTGTTCTCCCGGATCCGTTTTTAAATTGTAGAGTTCCGGACCGGTGTCTTTTTGTTTTTTCTTTGGGCCAATAACATATTTCCAATTTCCTGAACGAAGGGCATGTTGCGTGCGTGTTTCTTCAATCATAAAAGGTAATCCTTTTAGGTCTTCGCCCATGAAAGCAGCTAGCGTATTTCGGCTATCTCGTCCTTCGCCCTTTGGAATATCTTGTTCCAAAAATTCAGCAAAAGAAGCAAGAAAATCGATTTGACTGACCATTGCGTTAGATATCATTGGTTTGATTTTTTTTGGCCAACGGATAATAAGAGGTACTCGTGTACCGCCCTCATAAATTTGGTATTTCCCACCGCGATAAATTCCGGAAGCATCATGACCACGGTCGTTTTCTCCGTTTGAACGGTCAATAGTGGTTCCATCATCATAGCCGTCATCATAGGTAGGGCCGTTGTCACTTGAAAATATCACGATGGTGTTATCTGCTATTCCCGCTTCTTCCAAGGCTTTTAATATTTCTCCAGTAGCCCAATCAAATTGGACCATAGCATCTCCGCGATAACCTAATTCTGTAGTGCCCTTAAATCTAGGGTGCGGCGTTCTGGGAACGTGAACGTCCTGTGCTGCGTAGTACAGAAAAAAGGGTTTATCTTTATTATCACTTATATATTTTCTAGTCTGTTTTACAAATTCGTCCGACATGTTTTCGTCATTCCAAAGTGCGGATTTTCCACCGGACATATATCCTATTCGTCCAATACCATTAATTACGCTGTTGTTATGACCTGACGAACTTTGGTAGTACGTCATGGCCTCTGGATTAGTTATTCCATCCGGATAGGAAGTGTTCTTTTTATTTTGAACATCCTTAAGTTTTCTGCCCACATACAAAGGGTCTTTCTGGTCAAGATCAACTACTTGGTGTCCATCTAAATAAACACAAGGCACTCTATCATTGGTAGAGGGAAGTAAAAAACTACTGTCAAAACCAACTTCCAGAGGACCCGGTTTAACGACACCATTCCAGTCCGTAGGTGTGTCTTTTGCGCCAATACCCAAGTGCCATTTTCCAATTACGGCTGTGGCATACCCCGCTTTTTTAAAGAGTTTGGGTAAAGTAAGAGCATCGGTAGAAATAGTTAACGGTGCGTTGGGTGGAAGTACATTAATACCATCTCTAAAGCCATGAATTCCGGTAAGCAAAGAATATCTTGAAGGAGAGCACGTGGCTGCAGAGCAATGACCATCGGTAAAGCGTATTCCTTCGTCAGCAAGTTTGTCAATATTTGGTGTAGGAATCATTTCTGAGCCATAGGCACCAACATCGCCATACCCTACATCATCCCCATAAATAATAACCACATTAGGGCGTTCATTTTTTTGTGCAGAAGCAAATCCTACGCATAGTAATCCCAAAATAATATTTAATATGTGCTTGTTCATCTTTGTTGTTTCTTAGTTTGACCTTAGTCCATTAACTTATTTTTGAAGAATTCTGTCACTTTTTTATGGTTGTTGACACCCATGAAAAAAGAGTGTATACCATCTTTTACCAAAATATATTCGGAATCAATATTTTGTTTTTGAAGCGCTTTGTAAAACAGCGCACTCTGTTCTATGGGTACCAGAGGGTCTTTTTCTCCGTGCATAATTAAAAATGGTGGGTCGTCTTTTGAAATGTAGTTTATGGCACTCGCTTTTCTTGCAGCTTCTTGTTTTTCTGTGAAAGGTCCTCCAAGGAATTTTACAATGGGTTTTGTGTTTTGTTTTTCGCCTTTTGATTTGTCGGTTGAAGAGGTATTCATCAAATTTAAATCTGATGGGCCAAACCAATCACAAACGGCTTGTACCTCACTAGAAGCATCGATCACACCAAGGTTTCCCTCTAATTCTTTTGAGTCGTTGGTGGTTCCTATCAAGGAGGCTAAATGCCCGCCAGCTGAAGAGCCCCATAATCCAAAATGATTAGCATCTAATCCATACTGGTCTGCGTATTTTCTAAGATATCTAATGGCTGCCTTACAATCATAAACTTGTTCTGGAAATTCTGATTCTCTAGTAAGGCGATAATTTATTGAAGCCATGGAAAACCCATGTTTTAATAGAAACGCCTGCTTTCCAAAAAGGTCTTTTGTGCCTTTTTGCCAACCTCCGCCATGAATCCATACAACAAGGGGGTAAGGCTTCTTGAATTTTGTGGTATCCGGTAGATAAATATCTAAGGTATGTCTGTTATTACCATCAAGAATATAAGGTACATCGCTAAAAATTTGAGTGCTTTCGGGAATTAAAGAACGATCAGATTGTATGCGTTTTTCATAAGCCAGGTAGCTTTTGTATTCTTTTTCGCTTAATTGCCAGTCAATATCCGAATCAGCTTGATCAAAAACATCTTGATCGAATAAAGGAATCTCCGTTGGTTCTAATGCCCCATTTCCATTAACATCAAACTTTAGAAATTCTAATGTATCGGTGCCTTGTTTTTTATAATTGGGATTGATACGTGGCCGAAGTTCTATGTTTTTATACTTAACCGCGGTATGATCCCCCTGAAAGTAAATTGGTCCGGGTTTGGTATCATCTGCGTTTAGTGCGCCCTTTGTAGCACCTAGGATAAGTTCGTTATCTATTACTTTTTTTCCGTTGAGAATGACGGTCACATGTTGGTCTACTAAGGTGATATCATATTTTTGCCATTCACCACCAACTTTACCTGCATTTTCACTAGGAGGTATCCGAGCAAATAATGCACCTACACCTTGCAAACCTTGCATTCTACTATCTCTGTCTACTACTTGTGTTTCGTATCTTCCACATAGATATATACCGCTATTTCCACCTGTTGGCACATTAAATTCTAGTTGGAGATTAAAGTCTTTAAACTCACCATTTGTACGAAGGTTACCATATTTGGAAAAAGGGTCAAAATTAAGTTTGGGAGTGGTGTTTATTAAAACGCCATTTTCTGCCTTCCATCCACTAATTTGATTTGGATTGGTCAGTCGCCAGCCAGATAAATCCTTCCCGTTGAAAAGAGTAATCGGTTCTCCAAATTTCACTTTGTCCAAATCTGGTTTAGAAGGCAATGAAGGTAAACGTTTACCTTTAAAATCTAATTTTTTAGTAGTTCCATTAGACAAGGGCCAGTCCATAGACAGAAATATCTTATCGCCTTTAACAACTGCCCTGGTTTGAACAGGAACTTTTTTTCCTGTTGGAGGGCCACCAGGAAAATTGGGTACGCCAACTTTATATAGTCTTTTGAAATAAAGGGTATCGGAATTGATTTTTAATTCAGAAATAGCATTGCCAAGGCCTACGGACCATGCTTCGCCATCAAGAACACCATCTTTTATATAAAATGAAAGCCATACAGGATGACCATCCGGCAAAACTGCAGCCCAATTTCCAATAAAGGGGACGGCAACATCATCAGATGTCTTTTGAGCAGTTCCGTTTATAGAAAAAATAAGCGTCAAAAATGTAACTGCATATGCTATTTTGAAGGAAGTATATTTCATAACGCTTATTTTTTTAGGTGCTTTGTTTAGACTTGTGAGCCTGCTCTTATAAGTAAGTCTCTAGTCAATTTAACTCCCTCTTCTTCTGAGCCAGTAGATGTACCAAATTCAATACCTATGAAGCCGGTATATCCTGAATCTTTAACCATTTTCATCATTTTGAAATAATCAATGGTTGTTTCGTTGCCCATTTTATCAAACTCAATAGATTTGGCACTTACTCCTTTTGCAAAAGGTAAAATCTCTGCAAACCCCTTGTACTTATCATACTCATTCACACATTCGCGTTCTTTGTTTTTTTCAATACAAAAGTTTCCAAAATCTGGCAATGTGCCGCAGTTTTCTCGTTCTACATTCTTCATTACGTTAGATAACCATACGCCGTCAGAAGAGAAACCGCCATGATTTTCGACTAGAATATTGATATTGGAATCTTTGGAGTAATCCGCAAGTTTATGTAATGAATCAATGGCAGTTTTTGTAGCCTCTCCTTTTTCAATTCCTCCTCCTAAATTCACTCTAATGGCATGACAACCTAGAAAATGAGCAGCATCAATCCACTTGTGATGGTTTTCTATTGCTAGCGAACGTTTTTTGGAATCTACATCTGCCAGTTGCCCTTCTCTATCAATCATTATCAACACATTCTTTACCCCTTCAGAATCGGCTCTGTTATTCATTTCTTTGAGGTAGGTCTTATCCTTTGCCTTATCCATGAAGAACTGATTAACATATTCCAAACCTTCGCATTCAAAACTTCTAGCTTTGGCGGCAAAATCAAGATTATCCATTTTTCCGGCGCGGAGATCATTATGAAAAGACCATTCCGCTAACGAGATTTTAAAAAATCGACTTTTATCCGATTTTGCAATGTCTGCAAAACCATGAAAAGGAACTCCGGCTACTGATGCTAAAGTTGCGGCTTGTATTGATTTACTGATAAATTTTCTTCTTTGCATTTTTTTCAGTTTCTAAAATTTCGTCTTGAATTATTTAAAACTATCCACCTTTTTATACGCATTTATAACGGCTAGTTCACCTTCCCTATCAGGTCTTGAATTGCCGTGTTCCATGCCTAAAATACCGTTGTAACCTTTCTCCTTTATGAATTTTAGAACATTCCAATAGTTAATTTCTCCCGTGGTAGGTTCATTTCTTCCCGGGTTGTCTCCAATTTGGATATAGGCTATTTCATCCCAACAAGCTTTCATATTAGGAATGAGATTACCTTCCTGTATTTGTTGATGATATATATCGAAAAGAATTTTACATGAAGGGGAATCCACAGCTTTGCAGATTTCATATGCTTGTGGAGAATCCGTTAAAAAAGCACCGGGATGATTGAAAAAGTTCAAAGGTTCGAGCACCATAGTAAGATTATGCGGCTCAAAAATTGCCGAAGCCTGTTTTAAGGTTTCAATTACATTTGCAGTTTGGTATCCTTCCTTAACTTTGGTAGCCACATTTCCCGGTACAACCGTCATCCACTTCGCATTTACACGTTTGGCAACTTCTACTGATTCTTTACAGTATTTTAAAAAGGCTTTTCGCTTTTCAGGGTCGCCGGAAGCTACATGTCCTTCCTTTAAAAAAACAGCGACAAAAACACCCATTTCAATGCCTCTTTTCTGCATGGTTTGTGCCATTTTCTCCTGTAGCGCTACATCTCGGGTACGCATTTTATTATCCTCAAAAGCCGTAAAGCCTTGGTCTGCCATAAAATTCAATTGGTCAATAGGGTCTATGCCTGCGTGGTTTTCAAACATGCCCAAATGCGGAGCATATTTTAAATTGAATTTATGAGCATCTTTTGATGAAGCTAAATTAGAGGCATAGGATAACCCTGAACCCATTGAGATTGCTCCTGTAGATAATGCTGTTTTTTGTATGAAGTTGCGTCTTTTCATTTTCGTTCTCTTTGTTTGGTAGGTTCTTGTGGATTAAAGCTTGGTTTAAATAGACCAAGCTTTTCCTCCTGTTAGTTCATCTAAATCACCGCATGGAATATATTGACCTGGAATAGAATCATAGGCCAACACCTCTTCGCCTACATACTCGGTACATTTATACCCCCATATAGTTAAATCACGAATATTTTTGGCAAAGGGTACACCCTTTGCTTTTTTATTGGTCAGTGCTTTTCTCATTTCAGGGGCAAGATCCGTAGCGGTAAGATCGCTTATACCCTCTTTTTTGGAGCTTTCTAGTGCATTGGCTGCTAGTTGGTTTAAGGTAGCCTTAAATTGGTCTTGCTGTTTTGGAGGCATCACTTCGTTGGCAAAGCTGTCCAAAAAAATATGAACGTTAACTTCCGATGCTGAAAGGGTATCCGTTTTTGGAAGAATACTGTCGATTAGGCCAATTAGTACAACGCCTTCATCTGGAGTTAAAAATTGGGGTGTCCAAGCGGTGGTTTTACTATCGTTACAACTTTGTAAAACACTCATGAATGTTGGTACGGCTACTACGTAGCCCATAGACATTCCTATCTGCATTAATGCTTTTCTCCTGTCCATTATATATTTCCTTTTTTAAGTTCTTGTGCGGCGTGATTGGCTGCTCTTGCAGAAAAAGCCATGTAAGTCAATGAAGGATTGACACAGCTTGATGATGCCATAAAGGCGCCATCAGTAACGTATACATTTGGTACTTCGTGCACTTGGTTATGACCATTAAGCACTGATGTTTTTGGGTCTCTACCCATACGTGCGGTTCCCATTTCGTGAATACCATGGCCAATATTATAGGAGCTGTTGTTAGTTTTGATATCTCTAGCTCCTGCTTGCTTCAACATTTCTGCCGCTTGAACTACGATGTCTTCGCGCATTTTAAATTCGTTATCGCGTATTTCAGCATCAAAGGTTACCGTTGGTAGGCCCCAACCATCTAAATTGTCATAGTCTAAGGTCATACGATTGTCTTGGTAAGGTAGAATTTCACCAAAACCACCTACGCCCATGGTCCAGCCACCTGGTTTTAGAATTGCTTCTTTAAGCTCTGCACCCATCGTAAGTTCTGCAACGGAATCTTTCCAGTTTTTACGGCTTGCACCTCCTTGGTATCCAAAACCACGTAGGTAATCCTTGCTTTTAGATTTAGCATCTATATTCTTAAAACGAGGAATATACACACCGCCAGGCCTTCTTCCCTTGTAATACTTATCATCAAAACCGTCAAATTTTCCGTTAGCGCCAGCTCCTAAATGATGGTCCATGATGTTACGACCCAATTGATCGGAATCATTACCCATCCCATTAGGAAAACGGTCAGATTTTGATTGCATAAGAATAGAAGCCGATGCAATGGCCGATGCACATAAGAAAATAACCTTTGCCTTAAATACAAATTCTTCCTTAGTTAAGCGGTCTATGACTTTTACCCCTGCAGCTTTTTTAGTGTCGGGGTCGTAAATTACTTCGGTTACGATAGAATCAGGCCTTAGGGTAAGATTTCCTGTTCGTTCCGCAGCTGGTAACGTTGATGAGTTACTACTGAAATATCCTCCAAACGGACACCCTCTTGAACAACGGTTCCTAAACTGACATTTGGTGCGCCCTTCAAATTCTTTGTCACCTGTTATGTGGGCTATACGACCTGAAGTAACTACTCGTCCATCTAAATTTTCGTAAACTTTATCCCTAAACTTTTGCTCTACACAATTCAATTCCATCATTGGGAGAAACTGCCCGTCAGGCAATTGTCTAAGCCCCATTTTTTCACCAGAAACTCCAATATAGGTTTCTACTTTATCATACCATGGAGCAATATCTTTATAGCGAATAGGCCAATCAACACCATGACCATCATTCTTGTTTGCTTCAAAATCAATTTCACTCCAACGGTAACTGTGTCTACCCCAGGTTATGGAACGGCCACCAACGTGATAACCGCGCATCCAATTAAAAGGTTTGGTCTCATTGTAAGGGTGGTCCAAGTCATTTACGAACCACTTGTATGAATCTGCACTTTTTCCTTTATTAGTTCTACTTTGTTTGGGTCTTTTTGCCTTTTCTTCAATAGAGAGTTCCATACCATGTTTAAAGTCCCAGTCGTCCATGTGGGCAGTGGTATAATCCTTAATGTGCTCTACCATTCTGCCTCTTTCCAGCATAAGGGTCTTTAACCCATTCTCACACAGTTCTTTGGCAGCCCAGCCTCCGCTGACACCTGTACCCACAACAATAGCGTCATAGGAACTTTGCTCTTCGTTAAAATAAAATTTGCTCATCTTCTATATTTTGAAAATAGGTTTGGATTGTTTTTAATTCAGTTTTATCCGAAAGACATAAGCGGCCTCGCAAGGTTTTGTACCAGTAACGGTAATAGAAAGTCCTTTGCCAGTTTGTTTCCACTTCATACTGTTTTTACCGCTTATGAATTCTACAGATGCTATTTTTTTTGATGTGTTCGGATTATTTTTTGCAAGCGATTTAATATTGAATTTCCCGTCTTTAGGCCAACCCAGAGCCGTTGCGTAGAGAATTCCGTCTTTGGTGGTAAACCTAAAGTCTTCAGGTCCGGATTCTTTATTGTTTTTTTCGGAATGATGTCCTGTTTCTACTTTGGTAGGGCCTTCTCCAAAGATGGTCCAAGGTCTGGTGTCATAAACAGCTTCGCCATTAAGGCTTAGCCATTTGCCCATTTCATTCAATATTTTCTTAGCTTCGGCAGGTATGGTTCCATTGGCTTTAGGGCCGATATTCAGTAACAAACAGCCGTTTTTACTTACTATATCTATCAACTCGTCTAGAAGGTAGTTAGAGGTTTTGTATTCTTCATTGGAGACATAACCCCACGAAATCTTACCGATAGATGTATCCGTTTGCCAAGGATATTTGTAAATACCATCCATGCGCCCACGCTCAATATCCAATACAATCAGGTCTTCCGGAAAAGATTTGTTTCTCATGTTTTTATCTTGAAAAACAACACCCTTGTTCCATTCTTCACCTTTGTTGTAATAATAAGCGAGTATTTCTTTGTGCACCACTTCAAATCCAGGTTTGTCCAACCCAAAATCGAACCATAATAAATCGGGTTCATAGTTGTCAATGATATCCGTAGTACGGTTCCACCAAAGGTTTAGGAATTTTTTGGTGGGTAAGGTGTCATTACCTATTGGTTCACCATAGAGGTCATAAAATCTAGGGTCATTAGTGTCCCAAGTTGGGTCATCCTTACGGTAATATACGCGGTGGCGCGCAAAATGGGAAGACACCCCAAATTTCATATCGTTTTTCTTTACAGCTTCGGACAACATGCGCATTACATCTTTCTTTGGTCCTGTATCTTTAACGTTCCAGCGGGTGTGGTTGGAGGCGTACATAGCATACCCGTCATGATGCTCTGCAACTGGCACTACATAACGAGCCCCTGCATTTTTAAATAATTTAGCCCACTCATCCGCATCAAATTTTTCTGCCTTAAAATCAGGTATAAAATCTTTGTACCCGAATTTTGAAGGTTCCCCATAATATTCACGATGATAGGTATATGGCTTTTTCCCTCCTTTTGACCATTTTTTATCATAAATACCTCTTGGGTATTTTTCGCTACTGTAGGCGGGTACGGCATAAGGTCCCCAGTGAAGGAAGATGCCAAATTTAGCATCGCGGAACCATTCGGGAATTTCATAGCCTTCTCGGATAGATTCCCACTCGGGCTGAAATTTTTTCGGTTTAAGTTGAGCGTGTAATGCGGTTATCCCCGTAAAAAATATAAAGGCGATAGCTACTTTTTGTACAAGTTTAATTTTTGTTGTCATTCTGAATTTTGGCTTTAATTCTGTTTTTTCTTCTTTTTGATAATGCCAATTTCAGGACGAGGTATATTTTCAGAAGCTCCTCTCATAACGTAAGGTTCCCATTTGTTGCGGGCCTTTTGCCATTCTTGAAGCGTTTTTGTAGGATACCATGCAGGCCAGCCTATACGGTTGAAATCGTAATTTTTTTGGTTTTTGGCTACCCATTCGTCCACTGTTGAAAATGGATTCTTATCGGGAAAAACGCCAACGGCCCTAAATTCATCACTCACACCTTCATCTTCAATGACGTTGGTGCGCCAGTTTTGAAGTTCGGCCAGTAGCTCTTTTTTCACAGAGCTATATTCGGGGTTATCTGCTACATTGTCTACCTCATATGTATCATTTCGTAGATCATATAGCTCAATTTCAGGTTTTACGGGGGAAAAGAAGGCTGCTTGTGCAGGATTAAGTTCTCCTTTTAGGTACATAATGCTCATTTCTGCTAGTACGGGGTATGCGTTTTCTTTGTACTGGTTGTATTGCAAATAGGGCCTCTCGGGCATTAAATTCAGAATAAGCTTATAGTCTTTAGAACGAATGGAACGCATGGCATCATGGGTCTCGTCCATTTTATCTCGCGCGGCAAAAGTGTATTTTCGGTTTTTAATGTCATCCCCTAAAAGGTTTTTGCCGTGAAGTGGAACCGGAGGGGTAATGCCAGCGGCTTCAAGGATGGTTGCATCAATATCAATAGACATGACCATATCTTCACTTATTTGTTTGGGTTCAATTCTCCCTGGCCATCTCATAATCATAGGAATTCGGGTACCGCCATCGTACAAAAATTGTTTACCTCGTATGTGACATCGGCCGTGATCGCCAATAAAAAAGACAATGGTATTGTTAGCCAATCCCTCGTTTTCTAATCGTTTTAGCAAGGCGCCTACTTCACGGTCTACTAATTGCATTTGCTCTAGACCATTAGCCCAATCACGACGAATAAAAGGAGTGTCTGCATAATAGGGAGGAAGCTCCACATCTTTTATGTCAATAGGTCTTTGTGGGTCACGGTTCCAAGAACGGTGGGTGCCTCCAAAGGTAATTCTAGCAAAGAATGGTTGGCCAGGCTTGCGGTCCGTCCAATCATTGGTATTCATGAAAAGCTCTTCTTTGGTGTCAGGAAGAAAGTTCATATCTGTCTTCCAGCTCATTAACGTGGTGAAATAGCCAGCCTCTTCAAACAGTTTAGGAATTGGTTTTATACCATGAGGTAATGGCTGTTTATTGTGTTCTCGATGTTGGTTGGCACGAATATAGTTTTGGTGAAAACCGGTCATCATTGCTGAACGTGATGTAGAGCAGACCGGTGAGGTTGTAAATGCCTTGTTATAGCGAATACCTTCTGCGGCCAATTGGTCTACATTAGGTGTGTGGATACCCTTTGTGCCGTAACAGGATAAGTCCGGACTCCAGTCTTCAATGGTTATCCATAAAACGTTTGGACGGTTATCTACAGTTTCTACTTTTTCTTTTTTGGTACTCCCACCACAAGATGAGAGTGCAAAAAGGAAAATGAGTAAAAAAGAAAATCCAATTTTTTTAAACCAGTGAATCATAGAAACCGCTATTTAAATCTACCATCAAATGAAGTTTAAAAAGCTTAAAAAGATGTATTTACCTGTGTATCTCTTGTCTCTCTCTGTAAATCACTAGCCTTTTACAGGGCTTACTAGTAAAAATCAGAAATGATATTTCTTGATCCTTTTTCATAATCCCATAAATAATCACCTGTTTCATCAACACATTTTTGACTGATGTGATGTGGTAGAACTGAAACCAAAGGATAGCCAATTTTAGATTTAAACATTTCTAGGTGTTGTAGGTATTTTTCTTCTGTAATGTCTTTTTCGGCATTTCCACCAATATGGTCAAGATTGATACCACGTCCCGGAGAAGATTTATATGAGATTTCATAATGTGTTTTTACACGGGCAGGCCAATCGTACTTATCATTGAGCCAAACATCATTGGTTCGGGTAACATCGGTAAACTTGGTGAAGAAAATATCCGGCACATGAAATTCCATTTCAATGGTTTCGTCAATCCCTTTTGCAGCTTTATAAAGTTCTTTGTGTATGTGTAACATGTCTGATTTTGTGTTGTATGACATGTCAATTTTAAACTTTCGGACCCCCATTTGATGAAAACGATAGATGGTTTCTGAGGCATATTCAAAAATATCGGATTTTGGGTTCAGCCAGCGTACACCTTTATCGTATTGGGTTTTGCCCTCGGCCCTGAAGGCACCCAATAAATTAGGATTGTTCTGTGCAGCCGTACTAGCAGCATGAATTTTAGGGAAGCCAATCCACAATCCTGGAGTAAATCCTTTCTCATAAATAAGGTCCATGGTCTTATGGAAATCGGGAAATTTCTTGGGGTCTGGACTCCAGGAACCATAACCGGAATTTAGAGAGCCATCAGGAAATTGTCCCCAACCATGGTCTAATGTCATTTTTCCCTTAGGATAGCCGTATTCAACTATTTTATCTAAGTACTTCGCTACAAAATCGTGATTTAATATATTGAAATGTCCTTTGGGAACATTAGATTGTATTTTCTGTTCTACCCAAGTACAATATTCCACATCTGCCCAAAAATGAGGATAAACTTTATAAGGCTGAATATTTAGCCGTTCCATCATTTTGGTGTTGTAGGTCTTCCAGGCTTTTTCACCATCTCCGCCTTCATCCACAAAAAGTTCTTGGCCATTGGGAACATTGATGGTCAAGGTTTCTTTTCCATCAAAGCTAAACGCAGAATCTTCATAACCAAATGTGGTCATAAAGCCAACGAATTTACCTGCAGCATCACGAATTACGGGCGAACCGCTCATGCCACTGGCCGGAATAGTAAATGGATTGTGGGAAAAAGCATCACTTTGAAAGTAATAGGCATCACCACCTTTTAGTGCTCCATCGCCAATACTATGGTACGGGCAAAATAGGGGTTTTGTAACTTTTATTTTTATTTGTTCACCTTCATTTTTGCCCGTTTTATTGGATACCTCAAAATGAGAGGAAGCGGCATGTACTGCTAACGGACCTGAAACTCCTGCTAGGGCGGCGCCCATACCTGCCTTTTTTATAAAATTCCTTCTGTTGCTCATGTTGATATTATTCTTGTAGGGTAATGGTTTTGGTAAAATTTACAGGTTGGTCACCTTGGGGTAGAAGGGTGCTTTTTAAAGTATAGGTACTCCCTTTTTGTAGTTTGATTTTACAAGGAAGTGACACTATAGTTTCTTGAAACGGTTTTAAAGGCCGAACCTTTCCCGATGCCAAATTCTTCTCTTTCCCATTCTCTAGTAGGGTAATATTGATTTCCGTCTCCGTAGAGGCAACTTGGCCAAAGTTTTCTACTTTCACTTCAACGGTATAACCTTCTGATGTTTTTGTAAAGGTTGGAGCTCTGGCGGAGAGAATGGGTTGGACGTATTCAACTTCCGGCAAACGGGTGTATCCAAAAAGTAATTTTCCGTTTTTGTCTTTACCAATTAGTTTTCCGACAAAGTTGTCTTCCGTGAGCCCATTGCCTTTTCCATTGAAAATGAGAATGAGGTCCTTGCCCAGTTTTTCGGTTCGTGTTATTTTACTTCCATTTCCGAAGTTTACTTTTTCTGAAGCCCCAAAACGTAATGAGTTTAAATCGATATCTGTTTGTGGATTAAAATCGCTTTCAGCTTCTATTTTTACTTTAATTTCCCTCGTGTTCGATGCAATTTTCTTCTCGTTTAAGAGCGTTAGCAATTTATCTTTTACCAATGGAACAACAATTAGTTTGGAACTGTGGTTGTCATTGGGCAGGTCTTCATATTTCAAAGTGTCAATAACGGCAAAGTTGGCGGCAATAGCTCGCCCTTTTTCATCTTGTAGCATTCGGATACGTTCATATTTGTGCCAGTCTTCTTTTTTGCCGTTTTCATGAATTGAGATTCCCGGTACATAAGCTTCACCCGGTTCTACCTTCCAATCTACACCATCTTTTGAACGCAAGTACCAAGCAATTCTGCCCAGCCAATCGTTTACGATCATGTGGTATTGTACGTTGTCTTTCCAAATAACAGGATCTTCATATTTACCTTCTACTGGCGGATACCCAGATTTCTCCCCAACCATATTCCATGTGGTGAGACCATCTTTACTAAACCATGAATACCCATGCCTATTCACCATTAAAAATGTGCCGTCTTCACGTTGAGCGAAAGTGCAGTTGTGCATAAAATTATGGGCGCTAGAGGTTTCTCTATCTCGCTTGTCAAACTCAAATTGCCCTTCTTTCCATGGACCATTAATATGTTGCGCAACATAATACTTGTCAATGACATAAAGAACGTATCTGCCTTTCTTCGTTTTATACCAAGTAGGGTTGTGTCCATGACCAACTTCTCCGGCAATTCTGAAGGGTCCGAAAGGAGATTTTGAAACTCCATGAACAACCCGGCTGTCATGATAAGCCATATGGCCTTTTTCCGCATTTTCGGGCCATCGACAGACAAAGAGATGATACTTGCCATCTTCCTGCTCCAATAGGGTGTTTCCGCCCCAATAAGACCAAAGCGGACTCTCCACCCCATTGTTGATATCTCTGGGGATTACACCGGGTGCCCCCCAAGTATCTGAGGTCATAACACCTAAATTGGGCATAGGTAGAAAGCGGTCCATAAAACGGCCGCCTAAAACAAGATTGCTCCATTCCACAGGTCGTTCTCTTTCTATGACCATTTCACTGGCTTTCTTTTTTTTCGTTTTAGGTTCTGGTGTTTTCTGCGCGCATATTGGCGAGAGGTTCAGAAAGACAAGGGCTATAAGAAGATAATTGAGTTTCATTTGGTATTGGTTCTGTAAAAATTTGAGCTTTAAATCGTTTACTGTTTCATTAACTTTTGAATATCGGCATCGAGTGCCTCGAACATTATGAGATGTCCTTCTGCATTGGGATGCAGGTAATCAGGCATTAGTTCTTTTTTGATTTTCCCATTTTCATCAACGTATTTTGAGCCGATGTTGATGTAGTGAATTTTTGGATTCTTTTTTGGAAAGGAAGCAATCAGTTTATTTGTTGCTTTGTTAATGTTATCTCTGTGATTGGGATTATAGCCATACGGAAGAATACCCATAAGCAGAATTTCCGTTTCAGGTAATTTTTCGTTTATCAGGTTACAAATTTTATAAATTCCTTCTGCTAATTCTGTTGGTGTACTTATGTTCAAATAATGGTTTCCATCTGTATTGTTGGTTCCTATTAAAACCACGGCTACTTTTGGATTTATACCTTCTAAGGTGCCATTTTCAATGCGCCAAATGACATTTTCGGTTCGGTCACCGCTTATACCCATGTCTACAGTACGGTATCGGTCTAGGTATTTAGTCCAAACTTCTTTGCGGTCTTCTTCTTCCAAGGTGTGAAAAATGGAGTTTCCAACTAATATCAATTCAGGATTAGAATCAAGTCTGTCTACGATGGTCTTGTGCCTGTTGTTCCACCAGTCCCCATCACGTTGTACAGGCGTAGCCGCAGGGTTTTCTATTAAATCAGATTGAGCATTTGCAGAAAATGTAAAAGCAAACAGTATTAAAAGAATCAAAATATAAATACATCTGAATGTTTTTTCGATCATAGCTCCAGTTTATTTAGATTCTTATTTGAATGGGGCCAAGTCCATTTTCCCAATTTCCATTGCATTCTTCATAGAGAATCGTTTTTAGTTTTTCCGTCTTTTCAGGATGTTCTTTAGCTAAATCATTTATTTCTTCGTAATCCTCAGGCAGATAGTAGAGTTGAAAAACGTTTTCTTTAAGATAGTACCTCAGCTTCCAACCTTCTTGGGTAACTAAAGCGGGACCCATTTTTGAAGAGTAAATGGTGTATTTACGCAGTTTTGGTTTGCCACCAAATAGAGCTTTGGCATAAGAAATACCATCTTTTTCTTTTACTTGTGGTGTGCCTACAATTTCCGCAAGGGTATTTAAAAAATCATAATTACTGACCATTTGGTCTGAAACTGCACCGGCTTTTATATGGTTTTTCCAATACCAGAATAGCGGAACACGCACGCCACCTTCCCAGTTGTCCCGCTTTTTACCGGACATGCCGTCGTTGCCATCAAAAATATCACCTATGGCCTTACTATTGAAGCGAGTTGTAATATTATCAAACTCCTCTCCTTTTACATTCACGTTGTTTTTGGAGGTGCGGCCTTCTTCAGGATAATAAATTTCGTGCCCATTGTCTGATGTAAAGACGATGATGGTATTCTCCAAAATTCCCATTTCTTCCAGTTTTGAATAAATTCGGCCTACATCATCATCTAACATTTTTACCATGGAAGCATATTCCTTTTCCCATTGGGTTAAATTTGGATTATTTGCTAATTCAGGATGAACTTCAGGAACCATCGTAGGGCCGTGAGGCAATTGTGTGGGGAAATATAGAAAGAAAGGTTTGTTGGTTTTTTTAGGATGATTGAGCTCCATAAAGGCCAGCATTTTATCCATAATGATATGCTCGGAATAGACGACCTTACCTTCCATGTTCCAGCGCTCTTCAAAATTTTCAGGAGAATCGTATTCGGTAGTTTTGGCACAATCTATATGTGTATTTCCTGGGATGTCCACTTTTTTTCCATCTTCAAAAAGAAAGGGAGGATAAAAACCATGACAGCGCACATGGTCATAATACCCAAAATGATGGTCCCAGCCATGGCGCTCCATACGTTCGGGAGTGGTGGCAAAACCCCATTCTAGCTTCCCAAATTGCCCTGTGGTATAACCCGCTCTTTGAGCTACTTCTCCTAAAAACACTTCGTCTTTTTCAGCAGGTAGTGCTACTTTGTGAATCTTAGCCTTAATTTCATCAAAAGTGAGGCCATTGTCCAATTGTTTGTAAATACCCGCTTTTACAATAGTCATGGCATCACCACCGTGGCAATCGTGCATTCCGGTAAGTAAACTGGCTCTTGCGGGAGCGCAATACATGGCACCATAAGCTCTTTCAAACTGCATGCCTTCTGAAGCTAATTTATCAATATTGGGTGTGGTCAACATTTTTTGACCATAGGTACCAAGCATACCTCTTCCCAAATCATCAGCATAAATTAAAACTACGTTGGGTTTTTTAGTCGATTTCTCTTGCGCCCAACATGAGGGGGTTATTAAAAGAATTAGGACTAAAGTTGTGAGGAGTCTAGAGATGCGCATGGTGTAGCCGTTAAATTGATTCATATTACTTAGAAAGACTGGAATTTGGGGGTAGAGGCACTTTATTTTTTATGCGCCAAGTCACTAATTCTTTAAGTAGTTTTTGGGCTGTTTTTGTTTGCGTTTCAGCTAAATTATTGGCCTCTAGAGGGTCGCTTTTTAAGTTGTAGAGTTCGAGTTTTCCATCGGCTAAAAACTGAATCAATTTATAGTCTCCTTTTCTGATTACAGAGCAGGTACCGTGTTTGTATTGACTGGCCAAATGCCAGAAAAGAGGGCGTTCTTTAAAACTGTTTTCATCTTCTAAGAATAGTGGGGTAAGGGAGTTGCCGTCAAGCTGTCCTTTATAATTAATTCGTGCAACATCCATCATCGTTGGAAAATAATCCATGACGGATATGGGTATTTCCGTTCTTCGGGCCTTCACTTTACCGGGCCAATGGATTAAGGCGGGAACTTTCATGCCGCCTTCATAAATTTCGCCTTTGGAGCCTCTTAACTTTAAATTCTCAGAAGCCATACTATGATACCCGTTATCCGAGGTAATGATAATCAATGTATTTTCCTCTAAATTATTCTTTTTGAGGTATGTCACGATTCTACCAATGTTTTCGTCCATAGACTGTACCATGGTAGCGTAGCTTGCCATTCGCTCTTTGTTTTTGCCTATACCTTGTCCTAGTTCAGGGTCACCGGCTTTGTTCATGTATTTGTCAAAAAGCTGGTCATTTCTGTTTTTTATAGGGCGATGTACCGCATAGAAATGAAGATTAACTAGAAAAGGGCTGCTCTTATGCTCATCCATAAAGTCAATAGCATCATTGGCTAACCGGTCCGTTAACCATTCATCATCAGGTTTTGGTTCTACAAATGGATTGCTGAATGGTGCACGATACCCGCCTGTTTCACTTTTATAACCTCCTTCTTCTAAAGCAGGGTCGCCACGGAACGTGCCACCCACATTTTTAATAAATCCTCTACCTTCCGGGTAGTATTGCTTTACGGCTGGTGTCTTGTGATTTTCTAACCATGTGAAATCTCCCGCCTGTGGCTGGTCTAATCTTTGTTGAATGGGCCAGCTCATGGCCAGTTCTTTTTCAGGAAACGGGCCAACAATATGCCATTTACCCAAGTGAATAGACTTGTATCCATTCTCGGCAAGGGGTTTGGCATAAATTGAGTGTTCTTTGCCAACGGTCCATCTAGAAAAAATGTTCTCGTGGGCATCTCCTTTTTCTAAAACAGGAACCGTGTACACTCCAGTTCTAAACGATTGTTTTCCGGTGAAAAGAGCTGCTCTTGATGGGGAACAGGTGGGATACATATAGGCATTATCAAAAATCAAACTTTCTTTGGATAAAGCATCTAGTGAAGGGGTTTCGAAATATTTGGAGCCGTTAAAACCAACATCGGCATAACCAAGGTCATCAACAAGAATAAAGATGATATTGGGTTGTTTTTCCTGAGCCCAATTGAACGATGGAAACATGAGAAAAACAAATAGAACTAAAGCCAGTTTGTTTACTAGGATTTTGAAATGCATTTATTCAGTCTTTTTGGTGTATTCTAATGGTGGTAGGCGTTTTCCTGTTTTGTAATCCAATCTTTTACCATAGTAAATGTAATTGTCAAAGATGTCACCATTACCCAGTGTTCTTGGGTCTCCTTGCGCAATCAGTTCGGTTTCCATTTGAGTACGAAGCATCTTAATTACAGATGTGTACTCAGGTTTTTCGGCCAAATTAGTAATGCAATGCGGGTCTTTCAGGATGTTGTAAAGTTCGTTTTCTGGTTTCTTATCAAAGTTCATTTCAAAATAATGATACTCCTCGTCTTCAGGTTTCAGGTTGGTGAGGTAACTCTTTGTTGGAGAACCATCCGTATTCATAAAACCGAATTCCGGATTACCAACGGGCCATCTTTCTGGTTTAATATTGTGAACGTATAGAAGAGAGTCGTTTCTAATAGCTCTAACAGGATAGGCTAAGTCTGTGCCATCTTCATTGGAGCGACCAACATCGTGACGTTCTTTTCCTAAAAGGACATGGTCGCGACTAGCATCAATCCTACCTGATTCTGGAGTAAAAAGTTGTTTGATGATGCTACCTCCCGTCATCTGTTTAGTTGGTGTTTCACCAGCAACTTCCATAAACGTTGGCGCCAAATCAGAGAAACTTACAAAGTCGCTCACCGTACGACCGGAAACAATTTTTCCTTTCCAATAGGCAACGAGTGGAACATGAAAACCTTCTTCATAAATCTGACCTTTAACTCTTGGGAAAGGCATGCCATGATCGGAGGTAATTACTACCAATGTATTCTCTAATAATCCCTTTTCTTCTAAAGCCTGAATGGCCTTGCCCACATGGGTGTCGAACCACTCTACTTCAATGGCGTAGTCCAGTAAATCACCACGGACCACTTCATTATCAGGATAAAATGCAGGTACACTGGCTTCCTTTAATTCTCTTCCGTCTTTTTTCCATGAATCCAATTCATAAAAGCGATGTGGTTCTTTTGCGCCCAACCAAAAACAAAACGGTGTATCTTTTGGGTTGTCGTTTAGAAAGGCCTCGAAATTTGCTGCATAATCCACATCTGTAATGCCCTTATAAGGCGGTTCTAGTTTGATAGCGTTATGTTGCGGCCCCGCAGGATTGTCTTTGGTGTCATACACGCCGGGTCCCCAACCTTTGCCCGTGTAGCCAACACGATACCCCTTTTTAGCTAATAACTGTGGATAGGTTTTAAATTCAAGAGGAAACCGACCGTTATGGTCGGCCGCTTCTTTTAACTGCCAACTGTACTTGCCTGTTAAGATACAAGCTCGTGCAGGTGAGCATTTTGGATTTCCGTTATATGCATTCTGAAACACGACACCTTCTTTGGCCAAATTGTCTATTGCAGGTGTATTAATGAATGTATCTCCATAGGCACCAAAACTTTTCATGGAAGCATCATCGGCAATACAGAACAGAATGTTTGGACGTTCCGTTTTTGTAACTGGCTTTTGATTGTTAGGGTTTGTGCAAAGTGATAGCACTCCTACCAAACCGAATTTCAGAATGGATTGAAAAATTTGAAAAGCATATGTTATCATAATCCTGACTTTTTGATAATAGTGATTTGATTTTTTTAGGCCATAACTCCTTTTAAAATTAAGTTATGCCTTTTGTCACTAAGTTCAAAGATATTTTTCTGGAGGAAAACGATGTCTCTATACGTACAAAATATGTATTCTTTAATTCATAAGTGAACTTGAACGCTTATTGTCGAATATCCTTTGAACTAATAAAAGATTCTTTTATAAAGAATTCCTGTCTTTGCTTTGAGCTGTATATTTCCCAGGAGTAGTATGGTACATTTCTTTAAAGAGCTTGCTAAAATGCGTTCGGCTTTTAAATCCGGTCATGGTGTAGACTTCATTTACGGATAGATCTGGTTGTTGTACAAGTAACTCTGCCGCTTTTTTTAAGCGGTACATTTTCAGCATTTCAAACGGGGTTTTATCCGTTAAGGCTTTTACTTTTTGGTAGAAGTGTGTACGGTTGAGGTACAATTGACGTGCAAATTGGTCCATATCTAGATTTTGATTATCTAGATTTTCGGCCATGAGATGATATAGCTTTTCAAGAAACGCATTATCGTTTCTAATGTTGAGGTTGTTGTCCTTAATAAGCGGAATACCAATTTTGAAACGTTCCCGTAATCGTTTTTTATTTTCCAGCAGGGCTTCCGTGCGAGCTACCAACTGGCGGGCATCAAAAGGTTTTTTAATGTAGGCATCCGCACCATCTTTAATACCTTGAATCTGATTTTCAATATCATCTAACGCGGTAAGTAATATAACCGGAATATGACTTGTTTTTATATCTGCCTTAATACGTTTGCAAAGTTCCAATCCGTTTATGACCGGCATTTGAATATCACTTATGACCAAATCTGGCCATTGGTCTTCCATGGCATCTAGGCATTCCCTTCCGTTGGTAAATGTTTTGACCTTAAAGAATTTAGAAAGCACTTTAGATACGTAGAGCCGCATATCTAGTACATCCTCCACATAAAAAATAAGATTTTCTGAGTGGTCACCGCTTGTTTTAATTTTGGAAATTTCAGTCTTTGCTATCGTAGTTTCTGCATCTGACACCTCATTTTCGGCCGTTATGATGGCATTCTCCTTGGAAGCTTGGTCGTCCGCAGATTCTTTTTTTACCACCGGTAGACGTACCGTTATAGTTGTGCCAACTCCTATTTCACTAAAAGCTTCCAAATAACCATAATGCATTTCTACCAATTTTTTGGAAAAAGCGAGCCCTATGCCGGAACCTGTAGAATGTATGCTCTCTCTTTTTCGGGATTGATAGAACCTTTCAAAAATATGGGGTAGATCATCATCATGAATACCTCTTCCCGTATCGGTTACTGATACAAGAAGGTCTTTGTCATCACTTACATAGGTAATTGTAATAACATCATTGACACCGGTATATTTAAAGGCATTACTTAAAAGGTTATTGAATACTTTTTCTAGCTTGTCGCGGTCTGCGGAGACTACAATATTTGAATTTTTAGAAACCACTTCCAATCTTTTGTGACTGTTGTAGGCTAGGTAATGAAAATCGGGAACTAGGCTTTCTATGAACTCATCAAAATAAAATCTTGAATAGTTCATCTCCATTAAGTTGGCATCTACCCGCTCAAAATCATGAATTTGGTCTATAAGCTGTCCTATTTTTTTGGACTGGCGGGCCACGATATTCAGCTTTTCCTGAGAATCTATATTGTCTTTGTAGCGCTCGGACAATAGTTTAACTGGACTAGAAATAAGATTGAGCGGTGTTTTTAGTTCATGGGAAATGTTTGCAAAAAACCGAAGTTTGGCCGCGTTAACTTCTTTTACTTTGTCTTTTTCTATTTGCTCCAATTGAATGTTGTAGCGCAACGATTGTACTTTTATAATGTTATAGAGCACAATACCCAGAATTAAAAAGAAAGCCAAAGCATAAAGAATATAGGCCAAGGGAGTTTTCCAAAATGGAGGGGAAATAACTATGCTAAGGGTTTTGGGAGCGGTCCACTCTCCAATGGAGTTTGATGCTGCTACCTCTAATGAATAGGTTCCAGGCTGTAAACCATTGTAGTTGATCATGCGTTGATCAGAGGTAGTCTGTAGCCAATTCTGGTCTACGGGTAAAAGTCTGTATTTTAGAAAGTGATTTTCTGTGGAAGCAAAATGCAGGGATAAAGCTTCTACTGTAAAAACATTTTCATCGTATCTTAATTTTAACTTTTGGCCATCATGTAGCCGTTCGGAAAGCAACACCCTTTTGTTGACCGTATCTTGAGGAAAAACAGTTTTGTTGAATATTTTGAAATCTCCAAAATGTAAAGTGGGCAGTGGTTCGTAGTCGGTGATTGATTCTGGTTTAAAGTAGGAGAAGCCTTCTAGACCAGCCAATACCAAAGTGCCATTTTTTAAGTAAGAGGAAGCGTACCAAAAATCTTCAAAGGGGAGTCCATCCTCTTTGCCGAATTTCCTAAACTTTTTTTCTTTAGGGTAAAATTTATTTAGGCCTACATTTGTAGCAATCCAAAGGTTGCCTTCATTGTCAATGTTAATGCTTTTTACAACGTTGTTGGAAAGTCCATCTTTTTCGGAAAAAGGTATAAAAATGGGCTCCTTCTCGCTATTTTCTACTTTACAGATTCCTGCCCCTTCTGTTCCTATCCATAAATTCCCATCTGGTGTTCTTGTTATGGCAGAAACAAAATTATTTGGTAGACCACCTTCCTTCTTGTCCATCCGGAGGTGCTTGATTTTTGCATGTTTTAATAAAGGGTCATCTTTAATATTAATTCTAAAAAGACCGTCTTCCGCTGTGCCCACCCATATAAAATCATGCTCAGGGTCTGCATATACATAACGGGCCAGTATCATTTTAAAATTATCAAAATACGGATTGTCGTTCAGGGCTTCTATTCTGGTGACGTTACCTTTTTTATCTACCGAAATCTTATAAACACCTCTTCTGGAACCAAGCCAGAGGTTCCCCTTTTTGTCTTCTGTTATTTTATAAGATTCTATCCCTGAAAATTCAGGGAGCGAGCTAATATTAATGGGTAGGGGGTTTTTCTCTCCCGGATTTAACCTAAAGTAACCCTTTTCTCGTACCATAAACCAGGTTCTTTTTCTTTTATCAATATACACCGACGAAATTCGTGAAGCATATTTATCTGAAAAAACAGAAGGTAATGGGTCAAATTGAGACGTTTCTGAATTGAAAAGAGCCAAGCCTCCTTGGTTTTTGGTCAAGTAGGTCCTGTGATCGTCCAATGGGGCTATATGAATTAAATGTCGATCACTTACACCAAATTGGTAAGGACTTTGTCCGTCAAATTCTTTGAATGGATTTTTTTTAATATCCAAACGAAAAATACCTTTGTCAAAAGAACCCACCCAAAACCGGTTATTGGAGGTAGTGTTAAAACAGCTTATGCGAAGTTGCCTGTTCTGGAATTTAAATAATGAATAATCTATGTCTGTGTTCTTATAAAAGGTATTAATATCATTAATGCGAACAGCTCCGTTGTTCAAAGTGCCAAGCCAGAGATTGTTTTCGTGGTCAAAAGCAGAGCTGTTGAAGTTTTGTGAGGGTAAAAGGTTATTCTTAACGACTCGGTAGTCATAATTGGCACCGTTCTTTTGATAAGAAAGTATTGCGAAGCCAGATTTAAGTGTTGCCAAAAAAGTAGATGCGTTAATACGCAGCAAAGACTCGCAATTATTTATTTCATTGGAAACTACTTTAGTAAATTGATGGTCTTTTAGGCTAAAAGAAAGTAGGCCTACGGATGTAGCATAGAGGTATGTACTTTTGTCTATAGATAGTGAGCTGTAGAATTTAACGGCCCCATTCTCATAAAAGGCCGTGGGGGAATATTCGTCTTTTAAGGTATAATCATCGTTAAATATTAGAATTCCATATTTTTCAGTAGCACAGAGAATAATGCCTTGGTCTTTGTTTATAGAAATATCCCTAACGACCGGCCCTTTAATTCCTTTTTTGGCGAGTTGATTTGAATAAATGTCGCTGAACTCTTCTAGGTCATAGTTATATAGGGAGATACCCTCATCCGTACCAATCCATATATTCCCTTTTGTATCTTCTTTAAGTGATCTAATACGATTACTTATAAAAAGGTCTTGACTCAGTGTGTTCTTGAAAGTCTTAAATTCATAGCCATCATAACGGTTAAGACCTTCAAAGGTACCTACCCATATGTAACCTCTTGAATCTTCTAGAATTGAAGTCGTTCCATTATGAGCTAGTCCATCGGTAATTGTATAATTTTGAGAGAACTCAAGTTCGCTTTCTTGAGCAAAAAGGCAGAGAAAGAAGAGAAGACATACAAATGTTGAGCAAACTTTTTTGGACATAAAACCAGAAACCGATTTATTACCTGCAGGGTGTTCGGAATTAATTTTCAAGGTAGTAAAAATACACTAGTTGATGGTTAACTCGCTCTTTATTCTAGGTTTGTTTTGGATTGGAATTATAAAAACAACTGAATTGTAATGATAAAAAATGACCTTTTAATGTTGGTTTTTAGAAGTTTATCTTTCTAGAAGGAATAGGTGTTTGTTGAATTTAACCCAGTTTTTCTTTTAATACACTTTCCATATAATCTATATGGCTCAATGCTTTTTGAGTAAAATTATATAGACTTAAACTACGGTCTAGGTTTTGGTTTTCGTAAGCTACTTTATAATATATATTGTTATTGAGGTAATCCGTCAAAGCCCGTATTCCATGCAGAAAAGGCATGAGAACGGCACCCCAAGGTAGCATTTGAACTTCGTTTTTGGTTAAAAATGAACCATTGATCGCTAAGCCATCTATAAAAGCTTCAAATAGGTTTTTGTCAAAAACAATCTTATTATGGTCTTGTTCATCTTCTGCAGCGGTATTGGCTATAGTGCGTACGGCATCGCCAAAATCATAGAGAAAATAACCTTTCATAAGTGTATCCAAATCAATTAGACAAAGGGCCTTTTTTGTCTCTTTAGAAAAGAGAATATTGTTCAATTTGGTATCGTTATGGCAAACTCTTACGGGTAAGTTCTTTAAATCTAACGCTGTTAATTTCTCTAAAACCTCATTTGTGAATACAATCGCTTTTTCTGCAATCTCCAGTTTCTCAGGAGGTGCAGTTTTTATAGCGGATTTATATTGGTCTTGGCGTAAAGTAATGTCATGAAAGCGAGGAATGGTATCAACATAATCTTCTAAATCCGCTTGTTGTAAAAGTGAGTTGAATTTAGCGATTACTCTTCCGGCTTGAAAAGCAATATTGCTGTCTTCTGTAGTGTTATAAGCGGTGCTGCCGTTTATATACGTCATGACCCGCCAATGGTTGCCTATAGGTGAGATATAATGACTACCTCCAGTTTTTGGCGACACCAAAGTTATTCTGGTATAATCGTCTCCCTTTAAATATTTAAAAGCTTGTTGAATATTATTCATCAGCCCTTTTACATCGGTAAAGACAAGATGGTTTACCCGTTGTAAGATGTATAATGGGGTGGCAGCATCAAAAACCAAAAAGGTATCATTGATCAAACCGTCTGTTAACGGTTTGATCAAATACTCCATTTGAGGCAATGAAAAGTGCCCTAATAATTCATTAAGTTCTTCGCTAGAATACGTACTCATTATTTTTTTGGCCAAAGCGGAGAAGGGTACTTGCCCGCATCGGTCTTACCTTGTAGGTTGGCAACCGCTTTCTCACGATCACTGGCATAAGTTACACCAAACCAATCACCACCAGATGGTACTACTTTTACTTTTATTTCGCCAGCCTGTAACATTTCCTGAACTGTCTTTGGAATGTAAAGCTCACTAGTTGTGGCTAGATTATCATCAGCAAGGAAAGTTCTGAATTCACTTTCGATTTTATCAAAAATTGAAGGTTGACAAACCCAGAAGTTCATACTTACTTGCTCTTCGCCTGTATATTCGTTGCCAGAATCAAGGTCTAGTACTTTACCGTCTTTTGGTTCAAGCTTTAAACGCTCGTCTACAGAAACTAAATCGTCTCCATTTACTTGGCAAACCCCTCTAGATACAGAACCATGTTCTGATAAGGTGTTTTTTAAAGTGTAACCCACAAGGGCAAAAGTATTGTCATTATTATGTTCACGTGCAAAATTAGCAGCGTTAGCGTAAGCTGATTGTCCGTAGAAATCATCTGCATTTAAAACGGCAAATGGTCCGTTTATCACGTTTCTTGCGGTCCAAACTGCATGTGCCGTACCCCAAGGTTTTTTACGCTCACCTGAAAAAGAACATCCTTCTGGTAAATCCGTAATTTCTTGAGCTAAAACGTCTAATTTAATGTTGGCAGGTAATTTAGGACGCAAATGGTCTTCGGCCAAAGAAACATTTTCCTTTTTAGTAATGAGGACTATATGGTCAAAACCGTTTTTAAGGGCATCATAAATACCAAATTCCATCAAAAATTCGCCGTTAGGGCCTAAATCATCAAATTGTTTCAGTTTTCCGTACCGGCTACCGCTACCAGCGGCCATTAATAATAAGGTCATGTCTTTAAGTTTTATAAGAGTGGCGCTAAAATAAGGTTTTCACATGAAAATTTGTAGGTCAATTCTATTTACATAACAATTTTTTGACATGTTGTTGATTGTGTCTTAGCTTCAATCTGGGTTACAAGAAGGTACTTCTTTCCATAAGCTGCTAGTGTAGACGGATTTTGACGATGCTTAAATAGGTTTGGAATGTACGCTGTGCAGGTAGTAAGAAAAGGCTTGAACGAAAACCGATGATCATTAAATCAATTCCTAAGTCGGTTTTTGGTTTCGTCAAGGATTTCAATAACTCTTTCTTTTAAGCTTGTTGGTTCAATTATTTCGGCATAATCACCAAACATCAAATACCATCTGGGAAAAGCTTGAAATACATCTTGCGTCATAAAGGTCATTATAACTTTGTCTTTTTTGATATCTTGAGATACAAATCCGTACTGCTTTCTTGTTGCTGAAATATAACGAGCAATACTTTTGTCAACAGAAATAATGATTTTGGTTTTCTCTTGGTCGGCTCCATTATTTAAGTGATCATCTAACATTCCGTGCTCTAGCGTAAAAGGCTTGTCCGTTCTTGTGATGCTCAACATTCTATCCGTTCTAAATTGTCTGTAATCGTTTCTGATATGACAATAGCTTAGTACATACCAAAAGTTGTTCTCATGAAAAAGTCCTACAGGTTCAATAAAACGGTCAGATGGTTTTTCTGAATTTAGAGAATGATATTTTAGAAATACCTGTTTCTTTTCTGCAATACTTTCAAATAGAATCTCTAGAGCGTTGGGAATATTTTCATCAAAAGGTGTTTCAGATGGGTCAATCAATACTTGTGCTTCCAAAGTTGAAATCCAATCTTTTTCCTTTCCCTTTAAAACCGACTTTACTTTATATATTGCCGATTTATGGTGAGAGCCTAGTGAGGTATCGGTAAATTTTTGCATCAATTTTTCTGCAGCTACAAAGCTTCCGGCTTCTTCACGGGTAAACATTACGGGAGGAAGACGATAGCCTTCCATAATAGAATATCCTACGCCAGCTTCACTGATAATGGGTACGCCCGATGCTTCTAAGGAGCGAATATCTCGGTAGATGGTACGCAGGCTAACTTCAAAACGATTAGCTAATTCTTGAGCCTTTACTATTCTTTTTGATTGCAATTGAATTAATATAGCTACTATGCGGTCAAATCTGTTAATGGTGTCCAAACCCATAAGAGTGCGGTATATATTCCAAAGATAAAACTTCAGAGACTGACCTGAAAAATATCGGAATTTCATTTTTTTAGCTGTTAAGATGTCTTTTCCAAGAACAAAGAAAAAGTTGTAGGGTGACAACAGCCTGTCAGTAGATAATTCTTATAATGCATTATTCCGCTCTTAAGGAGGAATCCCTGACCACTAATGTGGTTTTTATTTCAACAGTTTTAGTAATGACATCGTTAGATGGATTTTCAATTTCATCAATAAGGTATTTTACGGAAGTACGGCCAATTTTATCACCAGGCTGGTCTACAGTGGTTAATTCCGGTTGAATGATTTTCGAGTTTGCCGAATTGCTAAAACCTACGACGGCTATCTCTTCAGGAATTTTCACTTTGAATTTATTGAGGGCTTTAATGGCTCCAATAGCAGCATTATCCGTAATGGCAAAAATAGCATCGGGCCGTTTTTTCATACTTAAGAGAATATTGGCGAGGCGCCTACCATGAATAAGTGAAATGTCTTCTGTACTTAAAATAATCTTTTCTCTTATGCGAAGGCCGTAGTGTTCCAAAGCTCTAATGTAACCGGCATATCGTTTCTCTGAATTATATGAATTTTCAGTTTCTTTGATGATGGCAATGCGTTTCTTGCCCAGTTCAATAAGGTGTTCTACAGCATTAAAGGCAGCCTCTTCTTCATCAATAACAATCTGGGTGCAGGGTATTTTCTGAGATACCTTGTCAAACAATACAATGGGTACACGGTTTAGGGTTCTTAGTACATCTTCAATTTTCGTAGTTTTTTTAGTAAGTGACATTAAAATACCATCTACCCCAAATTGGGTCATGGTATTCAACATTTCTGTTTGTTTGGTTTCGCTATTGTTAGATTCAGAGATAATTACCCGATATCCTAGTATCTCCGCTTCTTCTAAAATTCCTTTTAGGATGGTAGATGTGAAGTAATGGGAAATGTTAGGAACCACAACACCAATAATATTGGTCTTTTGAGACCTAAAACTTCTAGCGAACAAATTAGGGGAATAGTTCATTTGTCGGGCCAGATTATTAACATTTTGTTTTGTAGTTGCATTTATATCAGGGTGGTCATTGAGCGCTCTGGAAACCGTGGATATTGAAAGGTTTAATTCTCTGGCTAAATCCTTTAATGTGGTGTTGTGCTTCTTGCTCATAATTTAAAAAAGGTGTTGATTTTCAGTACAATGCAAATTTATTTATGATAAAATTAGGAATTGCAAACGTTTGCGGTAACGTTTGCATATCAAATTTGCAATTTTTTTGTCGAAATAATATGATATTCCGATAGTTTTGGTCCTGTATTAACAAATTAATAATAACTCAAGTTCACTCAACATTTAAAAACTACAATTATGAAGAAAGTTATTTTTGCGGTAATCGGTCTTCTTTTAAGTACTGGAGCATTTGCCCAGACTGGAATTTCCGGTACCATTACGGACAGTGCCGGGGAACCTATACCGGGAGCGAATATTATAATAGCAGGGAGTACTTCTGGTACAACATCTGACTTTGATGGTAATTACACATTCTCAACAGACCTAGAAGGCAGCCAAATATTAAGAACATCATATTTAGGTTTTACTACCCTAGATAAGCAAGTAGATTTGACTGGTACGGATATAACGGTAGATTTTGTCCTACAAGAAGGTGGTCAGCAATTGGATGAGGTAGTTTTGACTGCTTCCAGTACGTTCAGGTCTCAGAAACAGGCACCTTTATCTATTAGTTCGGTAAAGATGAAAGAGATTACCAAACTATCGGCTAACAGTCAGGCAGATATTTTAAGAAGTGTACCAGGTATTACCGCTGAAGGTGGTGGTGGTGAAACGGCTACTAATGTATTCGTAAGAGGTCTTCCTTCTGGTGGTCAATATGTGTTCAACCCGTTACAATACGATGGGATGCCATTAATGAGTACGTTTGGTCTTAACTCTTCTGCTCATGATGTTTATGCCAGACCCGATATTGGCTTTAAAGGAGTGGAATTTGTTCGTGGTGGTTCTGCCATCTTATACGGTGCAGGTTCTGTAGCGGGTATCATTAATTATACAAGTAAAACGGGAGACACCAATCCTGGTAACGTTATAAACCTTGAAGTTGCCAATATGGGGCGTTTAAAAACAGATTTCTATACAGGTGGCCAATTGGGTGGTGAAGATTCTAATACCTACTATGCGTTTACTGGTTTTGTAAGACATGACCGTGGCCCAATAGATACAGGTTTGCCTACAAAAGGGGTACAGTTCAGGGCTAATATCAAGAAAAAGTTTGATAAAGGAACGTTTACCGTACATGGTCAGTTTATAAATGATAAGGCACAGTTCTACCTTCCTATTCCTTTATCAGGTGGAAGCAGAGAGCGTTTAGCGGGAAATGATGGAGAACCGGTAGAGCAGTTATTGACAGGGGAATTGGCAAATACTTCTTTCCTTACGCCAGGTGGTACCTATAACAGTCCAATTGCAGATGGAGTTTCTACAACCGGCGGTTATCTTTTAGCTGATTTTGACTATAGATTTGCAGATGACCTAAGGTTTAAGTCCAAAGTAAAATATGCTAACTACAAGCACAACTTTGCTTTGTATGTTGGAGGAAACGGAGACAACGGAAACCCTATTACATTAGATAATTATGTAGCTAGTATAGCTCCTGACAACCAAGGGTACACAGCTCGCTATCAGAGCGGAAATCCTAATTCCCAGATAAATGGATCTGATCTGGTTATAGATAACCTTCACGTAGACCGTTTAAGACCAATGACCGATTACTCAGGAGAGGCATCCTTGACTAAGTCTATTGAAACTATGAATGGCGGGAGTCATAACGTAACCTTGGGTACTTTTATAGCACGTACGGAGGCTGAAGATGTTAACTACCAATATCGTGTTTTATCTGAATTCAACAATGCACCAAGATTGGTGAACTTGAATTATGCAGATGCTGGAGGAAATAATGTCGTATATTCAGAAGGTGGTTTGTACAACCGTATCGGTCAAACTTCAAATAACTTCTTGTCTCAAAACAGGTTAGCCTTCTACTTAACGGACGAGATGATTTTTGATAGATGGCGTTTTGACGTTGGTTTTAGATATGAACATACAGATGGTGAAAATGCCAAAGGTGGAATATCTAGTGCAACAGTTTATGATAACCCAGAGTTGACTACGGCATTGAGCGATGTGCAAACTGCAGACGGTAGTTTCATTAGATCTTCTATAGAAGCATCTGGATGGGCAGTTTCTTTTGCGGGTCTTTATGAATTGAGCGATGTAACCAATTTATATGCTAACTTTTCCAAAGGATATTTCTTTCCACAAATTAGAGGTTTTGCTCCAGTAGCAGGTATTTCTGAAAATGCTTATGATCCTGAAAATATTATTCAATTTGAAGCCGGGGCTAAATTTGGTTCTTCTAAATTCTCTGGATCTGTTGCTGCTTATTATGTAGCTTTAAAAGACAGAATTAAAATACAGCAAGCTATTGTTGGTGGTCAGTTAATTGATGAGACCCGTTCTGAGCAGGATACTAGAACTATAGGTTTGGAAGCTACTGGTGACTATCGTGTAGCTAGCAATTTTAATCTTCGTGGTACGGTTACTTACCAAGGTCATGAAATTACTAAAAACACAGATTTTGATTTGGTGAACGGGACTTCTTCCGAGGCTAACGTGGGCAATGAATTGGCAAGACAGCCTAACTTTTTAGGTTCACTGGGGGCTTATTACGATAACAGTAAGTTCGATGCTAATTTTGGTTTCAACTACACGGGTAGCAAATTCTCTTCTGATGTAAATGATATAGAATTGGACGCCATTCCAATCGGTAGGTTAGGTGCAGGTTATACTTTTGGTACGCCAGAAGAAAACCAGAGCGTTCGTCTTGGTTTTTCCGTCTTCAATCTTTTTGATAGTGATGGTATTACAGAAGGTAACCCAAGAGCGGGTGCAGCCGGACAGAGCGAATCTGAGTTCTTTGTAGGTCGTCCTATCCTTCCCAGAAGGTTTTTCTTGACAGCGACTTTCAACTTCTAAAAACGATTTGGAGTTAGTTAAAGTTCAGTTTAATCAGTTTTTAATTAAATACACATTGGTGGTGGCTTGCTGCCAATGTGATTTATCCTTAAGTATATTATGAAAGAAGATATAATCAATAGGGCAAAAGACGTTTTAGATGCCAATTTTCAAGAAGGAGGTTTTACTATTCCTAGTAAAGGTCTTTATCCGTTTCAATGGAAATGGGATAGTGGTTTTATTGCAATAGGCCTTGCTCATTATAATACAGATCACGCAAAAAAAGAAATAGAGACTTTGTTGAATGCGCAATGGGATAATGGTTTTATACCACACATTGTTTTTCATACGGATGATGATTCCTATTTTCCGGGCCATGATTTTCATAGGTCGGATTTGCATCCGCTTTCTTCAAAGAAATATAAGTCTACAGGCATGACCCAACCCCCTGTTACTGGGTTTATTCTACAGGATATGCTCAATATTGTAGATGATAAAGAAGATATGCTCAACTTTATTGAAGAGCAGATAGATAAAGTGTATGATAACCATGTTTATTTCTATGAAAACCGTGATCCTCAAAACGAAGGTCTGGTATATATTTATCACAACTGGGAATCTGGTACGGACAATTCACCGGTATGGGATGATATTTGGAATACCATGAATCCGCCAGAATATACTTTTGAGCGAAAAGATACGACCCATGTAGATGCATCTCAACGGCCTTCTAAGAGAGAATATGACCACTATTTATATATCATAGATATTGCCAAGCAAAACAATTATGATGATGCCAAGATAGCCGAACTTTCCCCCTTCTTGGTGCAAGATCCTTTATTCAATGCCATGCTCATAAAGTCAAACCAAGCATTAATTGATTTATATGGATTAATTGGGGGAAACGAGGATAAAATAAAGAGACTCCTTAATTGGCAATCAAAGAGTATTAAATGCTTCAATGAAAAATTATTTGATTCAGAATTAGGAGCTTATGTACACTATGATTTAAGAAATGAAAGAGCCATACGCCATATTACTTCTTCATCATTTTCTCCTTTTTTCGCTAATATTCCAAATGCAGAAAGAGCTAAGACTTTAGTACAAACTATGATGGATAAATTTGGCGGTGAGGATAAATATTTATGCGCTTCCTTTGATCCAACAGATGAACGTTTTAATCCTAGAAAGTACTGGAGAGGTCCGGTTTGGATTAATATGAATTGGATGCTTTATATAGGGCTTAAAAACTATGGCTTTACAAATATGGCGTCGCAAATTAGAAAAGATAGTATCGAGTTGATCGAGAGATACGGCTTTTTTGAATATTTTGATTGTAGGAAGGATACCGGCGACGAAAAATCAACAGGTTATGGAGGCGACAACTTCTCATGGAGTGCAGCACTTATAATAGACCTGCTAAAGGGTTAGGTCAAATACGTTTTTGTGAGGATTAGGATTTCTAAGTGTTCGTATAACCAGCCCAGTTGGTTAGCGTTAATTAGTTGCTAGTTGTTGAGCTGTTCAATTCTCATTTTGACTCAAAATGGCGGTAAATTGTAATGTGTTGTTCAATTTCCGCCGTTTGAGTCTATAATTTAATATTTGTAAGATATTTCTTCTATATTTTGCAGTTGTAAATAGTTGCATAACAACTAGGCAGTAAAATATATTGATAGAATTGGAATAAAAATATAAGGTACCAAACCAAAAGTATATACACTCATGAATTATTTGGATTATATCATAATCGTTTTTTACCTCGTAGGTTTTTTGGGGCTTGGTTTTCTTTTTAAAGAAAACAGTTCAGGAGGTGATTATTTCTTAGGGGGAAGAAAAACATCTTGGTTACCACTGAGTCTTTCCGCCATGGCAACGCAGCTTTCGGCAATTAGTTTTATTTCTGCTCCCGCATTTGTAGGTCTTAAGGATGGAGGTGGTATGCAATGGCTTACCTATGAATTAGGAGTGCCATTGGCTATGGCATTTTTGTTAGTGGCGGTATTACCAACACTTTATAAATCTGGGATTGTTAGTGTTTATGAATATTTGGAAACACGTTTTGATGCCTCATCTCGTTTATTGATCAGTTTTGTTTTTCAGATAAGTAGGTCAGTGGCCACAGGCGTAATGGTGTATACCATGGCGTTAATTCTACAGGCTACTATTCAATTGGATTTTTGGATATCGGTTTTGATTATTGGAGTTATCACTATGATTTATTCTTTTCAAGGAGGTATGAAAGCTGTTATTTGGGGAGATGTTATACAAATGAGTATTTTGTTTATTGGTATAATTATATGTCTTTTTTACGGCTTTAGTGAGCTTGGTGGTTTAGACAATTTTTTAGCCAATGTAGATCATAATCGTATTACTGCCGTTGACTTTAATAAATGGGGTTTTAATAATGCGGATGGCAGTGATGAATTTGGCTTTTGGCCAATGGTCATTGGTGGTTTCTTTTTATACGCATCATATTACGGTACGGACCAGACGCAATCACAACGTTTATTGTCCTCTAGCAGTATGCCCAACCTAAAGAAACTTATGATGGCAAATGGTCTGTTAAGATTTCCATTTACGCTCACTTATTGTATTATGGGGTTGGTTTTGGGTACTTTGTTAATGCAGGATTTAGGTTTTCAAGATCAGATGGAAACGGTCTATCAAGCTAATATTTCTTCTTTGGAAGGCAAGAAAGCCGATCTCTTGGTGCCGGTTTTTATAATAAAATATTTGCCCAACGGAATAATCGGTATTTTAATCGTAGCTATTATGTCCGCAGCAATGTCTACTTTGAGCTCTACGGTAAACTCTTTGTCTGCGGTAACTATGGAAGATTTTGTAAAAAGGTTCAAGCCAGATATGGCAGATAGACAATATATGTCTTATTCTAGAATACTTTCTATTTTCTGGGGCCTGGTCTGTTTGTTCTTTGCATTTTTTGCAGGTAATATAGAGGGTACTGTTATTGAAGTTATCAATAAAATAAGCTCGGTCTTTTATGGACCTATTTTGGCGGCTTTCATCTTAGCTATTTTAACAAAAAGAACGCACGCGCTTGGTGCGAACATTGGTATTGTTGCTGGTGTATTGTTCAATATTTATCTTTGGTTGTATGTGCCGTCGATCTTTTGGTTCTGGTGGAATGCCCTAGGTTGTATGGTAACTATTCTTGTTGCACTTGCGGTCAGTTATACGGTCAAAAGAACAGTAAATGAAGGTCTTGAAGTCGTGTATTATTCAGGTAAGAAGGAGGTAGCTATTTTAGTAGGTTATTTTGTCATCATTCTTTGTGCTTGTATGTTATTACCTTCGGTATTTCAATAAAACTAGATATATGAAAATTATAATCGCTCCAGATAAATTTAAGGGTTCACTTAGCGGTTTTGAGTTCTGTTCTGCTGTAGAGGAAGGACTGCAACATGTCATTAATAATGCCACAATCGTGAAAATGCCTTTGGCAGATGGGGGCGATGGAACTATTGATGTGGTGAAGCATTACATTGATGGTGAAAAAATAACTATTACCGTAAACGACCCCTTGTTTAGTCCTATTAGCGCTTCCTATTTATATGCTGCGAAAAACAAGATAGCTTATATAGAAATGGCCGAAGCCTCCGGACTAAAATTATTGCAGTATACAGATAGGAACTGTATGAAGACCACCACCTTTGGTACGGGAGAACTTATTGCAGATGCGCTAGAAAGAGGAGCCAAGGAAATTATTTTAGGTATTGGAGGAAGCGCTACCAATGATGGTGGCATGGGTATGGCCAATGCTCTTGGGTATAAGTTTAGAGCTGATTTTAGCTTGGATCTAGAACCTATTGGAAGTAATTTGGTCAAGGTAAGAAGTATAGATGCTTCTAACGTACACCCGTTGTTATCAGAAGCTAAATTTAAAATTGCTTGTGATGTTTCCAATACCTTTTATGGAAAAAATGGCGCGGCAAAAATTTATGCCGCACAAAAAGGGGCTTCCCAAGAAGAAATAGAGATTTTAGATAAAGGTCTAAAAAGTTTTGCCACAGTTATTTCGGATACCTATAATATTAAGGTTCAAAAAATTAAAGGTTCCGGAGCAGCAGGAGGAATTGGAGGAGGAGCCATTGTATTCTTGCGGGGAGAACTAACATCGGGTATTGACCTGGTAAAAGAATTAGCACATTTTGATGAGGCCATTTCAGATGCCGATTGGATTATTACGGGAGAAGGTCAGTTAGATGAGCAAACCTTGTCCGGTAAGACTATAAATGGTGTGGTCAACTCTGCAAAGAAATATAAGGTTCCTGTGGCCGCGCTGTGTGGTTCGGTTTCAATAACTATAGAACAGCAGGAAAAGTTTGGGCTGGCATATGTCAATTCAATAATTAGGGGTATTTCTACTTTGCCAGAAGCAATGGCTTCCAGTTATGCGAATCTGGTTAACGCCGCATATAATTTTGCCAAGTTGATAAAATGATTTTTTAATTCAATTGTTGTAATCTATTGCTATTATTGGGTTTAGCTTAGTTAGCCAAAATAATAAAAGTTCTAAAATTTTACTACTGACAAACCGCTGTCACCAGTCACTTTTACATTTGTTCTATTAATAATACGAATATAAAAAATGTAAATTATGAACACCGGAGTCTCATCTACAGAAAAAGTGGCACAAGTAATTCTTTCATCCGAACTATTGGCCCATTGGCAAGGTCATAGAGCGCTTACACGAAAACTAATAGAAAAATTCCCAGAGAAGGATTTCTTTGAATATTCTATTGGCGGCATGCGCACCTTTGCAGAAATAGTCCAAGAACTGTTAAGTATTGGCGGGCCGGGTACCAAAGAGATTGTAACAGGCGTAACTACGGTTCAAAATGAACACATTGCACATGGTAATAGTAAACAAAAAGTGTTGGAACTATGGGATAAAGAAACCAAGGAAATCAATGAAAACTGGTCAAAAATAAATATAAGTAGGTTTCATGAAGAAATCAAAAGCTTCGGTCTTTATGAGGGTACGGTACAATCTGCTATTCTTTATTTCATAGATAATGAAATTCATCATAGAGGTCAAGGTTACGTATATCTGCGTTCGTTGAATATTGAACCACCTATGTTTTGGGACAGAAATACACTTTAAAATTTTAATCATGACCGTATTGGTATTCAGAACATCGGTATTAAGAAGTAAGCAGATAAAAAGATTGAAACCATTATTGAATCAATTGATAAAACCGGAAGGAAAATGGAATTTTGACTTGGAGGATTGTGACAATATCCTCCGGGTCGAAACCCATAAATGTCCAACTATGGTAACTTCACTTTTAAAAAATCAAGGTTTTATTTGTGAGGAGCTTTAACCGTTCTATACGTCTCTTAAATTCCGATACCTGACAATTATCATATTTTAAGCTATTGAACAGAACTAAGTTTGTATTAAACAAGATACGATCTATGTGCAGTTTAGTTCAAAAATATAATGTTGCGGGTCCCAGATACACTAGTTACCCAACTGTTCCTTACTGGAATATGGATACTTTTTCGAGCAAGAAATGGCAATCTAGCTTAATTCAAAGTTTTAAGGAAAGTAATGCCAAAGAGGGCATAAGTCTATATATACATCTACCTTTTTGTGAGAGTATGTGTACGTTTTGTGGTTGTCACAAACGTATTACGCAAAGACATGAGGTAGAGGAGCCGTACATACGGTCGGTTTTAAAAGAATGGAAGTTATATTGTGATTTATTCAATGAGCGTCCTATTATCAAAGAATTACACCTGGGAGGTGGTACACCCACTTTTTTCTCGCCTCAGCATCTAAAAAACCTGATCAAGGGTATTTTTAGCATAGCCAAAAGGGCGGAAAACTATGAATTTAGTTTTGAAGGGCACCCCAACAATACAACCAAAGAACATTTACAAGCTTTATACGATGTAGGTTTTAGACGCGTTAGTTTTGGTGTGCAAGATTATAATGTAAAAGTACAACAGGCTATACACCGCATTCAACCCTTTGCCAACGTAAAGAATGTTACGGAATGGGCTAGGCAGATTGGGTATACGTCCATAGGTCACGATATAATTTTTGGTTTACCTTTTCAAAAGGAAGAGCATGTTCGTGAAACTATTTTGCGCACCAAAGAACTTAGACCGGATCGCTTGGCGTTTTATAGCTACGCACACGTACCTTGGTTAAAAGGAAACGGACAAAGAGGTTATAAAGATGCCGATTTGCCAACTGCCGATGAAAAACGACAACAATATGAAACTGGTAAAGCCCTATTGGCAGAAGTAGGCTACCATGAAATTGGTATGGACCATTTTGCGCTTACTACGGATACGCTTTACAAATCTATGGAATCAGGTAGTTTACATCGTAATTTCATGGGGTATACAGCATCAAAAACTCAGGCTATGATTGGTTTGGGAGCTTCAAGTATTAGTGATAGTTGGTATGGTTTTGCCCAAAATGTAAAAGGAATTGAGGAATACCGGCATCTAGTGGAAAATGATGTTATTCCTGTGTATAGAGGGCACATATTAACGGATGAAGACCGAGCAATAAGAAAACACATCCTAAATTTAATGTGTGGGTTTAAGACCTCGTGGACCAATGAGAATCTTCGTATCCAAAGAATAGAAGAGGTAACGGAGCGGTTAAAAGAAATGGAACAGGATGCTTTGCTCATAGTTTCTGAAGATGGTATAGAGGTTACAGAAAAAGGCCGCCCGTTTATAAGAAATATTTGTATGGCATTTGATGTACTTTTACATACAAAAGAACCAGAAAAAAGACTATTTTCAATGACAGTTTAAATACATGCCCTAATCTTATATAAAATAGAAATATTATGAAAAAAATTATAGTACCTCTAGATTTTTCCGAACAGTCTGAAAATGCACTTAAAGTTGCTGTTTCCCTTGCTGAAAAGCATGGCTCCGAGATATTGGCCTTGCATATGTTAGAACTTAATCAGGCTATGATAACTTCTACAGAAGGTTTTCACCCGGAACAAACCGTTTTTCTAATAAAATTGGCTGAAAAAAGATTCAATGAATTTTTAAAAAAGCCTTACCTGGAAGGCGTTAAGGTTACACCTATTATTAAACACTACAAAGTATTTAGTGAAGTAAATGAAATTGCTGCCGAGCATAAAGCGGAACTTATCGTTATGGGTTCTCATGGCTCTGATGGACTTGAAGAAATTTTTATTGGTTCCAATGCTGAGAAGGTAGTACGTAATGCTGAAATTCCTGTTTTAGTAATCAAAAATGAAATACCGGATTTCAAAATCAATCGTTTTGTATTTGCATCTGATTTTAGAGAAGAAAGTATTGTTGCTTTTGACAAAGCCAAAAAATTTGCTGATATGTTAAAAGCTGAATTGGACTTGGTTTACATTAATACACCTGGCGATGATTTCTTAAGTTCCGGTGATATTTATACACGTATTAATAGTTTTATAGGTAAAGTAAATCAGGCCTTGCAAGTTGAAATATATAATGATTATAGTGTGGAACGAGGTGTTCTGAATTATAGCGAAAATAATAGTGCCGATGCAATAGGTATCTCTACTCACGGCCGTAAGGGCTTGGCCCATTTCTTTATGGGTAGTATTGGCGAAGATGTTGTTAACCATTCTAAAATACCAGTGGTGACCTTTAAAATATAGATGCACTTAAACTACGCAACTATGGGCGGGACGTTTTATACGTGCCGCCCTTTTTTTGTTCTAGAAATAAAGAAATGATTGTTTTGCCCATTTTTAACCTCGCTGTAAAATAGCGCTCTCTAATCCTACTTTTTTAACGTAGATACCCTGTTAATTTAGCACCCTTTTCTACTATTAAAAAAACTCCGTGACTTGTCTGGCATCTTATGCTGACAGAGCTTTTTACTAGGTCATTTTTTGAATTTACAACTTTCATGGAACCTTTGTTTCAATAAAAAATAAAAATAAAGGACAATTTTATCCTTTTTATATCTAAACCTGATGTATATCATGTTTTTGACTGCGCTTACCACATACATTTGCCACATAAATTAATTTTTAAACCGCTTAAAATGAAAATTATAAATAGAAGTGTCGTAATTTTTTTTTCGCTCCTACTTATGGCATGTGGAGGCAAAGAAGAAAAGAAGAAAGAAGGATTTAGCGTAAATCGTGAAAAATCCAAAACAGAGAAACCGGCAGAAGCTGTTCCGGCCACAAGTACGGTTCCGGCATCCAAACGCGTGGATTTGGAAAATAAAGGGGTAGGACCAATCACTTCATTGGCGTTAGCTCCGGATATTGATGAGGCATTGGCCAAAAAAGGGGAGGAAATTTATACTCAAATGTGTTTGGCCTGTCACCGGGTGGATAAGAAATTCATTGGTCCAGCTCCAACGGGAATTTTAGAAAGACGTAGTCCGGAATGGGTAATGAACATGATTTTAAATCCTGAGGTTATGGTTAAGGAAGATCCCTTGGCAAAAGAGCTTATGGCAGAATTTAACGGCGCTCCAATGGCCAACCAAGGATTAACACAAGAGCAAGCTCGTAGTGTAGTTGAGTTTTTTAGAACCTTAAAATAAAACCAAAAATACAATTCAGATGAAAAAGTATTCATTTTACCTAGTAGCGATTCTAGGGCCTATCCTGTTTTTTTCAGGTTGCGGTAATCAAAACGGCAAAGCCTCATCTAATGGAGCGCTAGCATCAAATAATGCAGAGAAAGTATATGTAGCCCCAGGTGAACATGATGAGTTTTACGCGTTCATGTCCGGTGGGTATAGCGGTAACCTAACTGTTTATGGACTTCCTTCGGGACGGATGTTCAAAGAGATTCCGGTTTTTTCTCAGTTTCCTACATCTGGCTATGGGTATTCAGAAGAAACCAAGCCTATGTTAAATACTTCCTTTGGTTTTATACCGGGAGATGATTCTCACCATCCCGATATTTCTCAAACTAACGGAGAATTAGATGGTAGATGGTTGTTCATAAATGGAAATAATACACCGAGAATAGCACGGATTGATCTAAAAACATTTGAAACTGCCGAGATTATAGAAGTGCCCAATAGTGCAGGTAACCACAGTTCCTCGTACATAACGGAAAACACAGAATATGTAGTGGCAGGTACACGTTTTTCTGTTCCCGTTCCCCAAAGAGATATGCCCATTAAAGATTATAAAGGGAATTTTAAAGGGGCCCTGTCATTTATTAGTATAGCGCCTGAGACAGGTAATATGGATATTAAATTCCAATTAATAATGCCGGGGTTCAACTATGATCTATCTCACCCAGGACGCGGAAAATCTCATGGTTGGTTCTTTTTTACGACATATAATACAGAGGAAGCGAACTCATTGCTAGAAGTTAACGCTTCTCAAAACGATAAGGATTTTATTGCAGCCGTAAACTGGAAAAAAATTGAAGAGTATGTTGAAAACGGTGGGGGTACACTTATGCCTGCCAATTATGCACATAACGTGTATAGTGATGAGACACATAGTGCTACATCAACTATGAAAAAAGAAGTATTGACCGTGGATCCTACGAAAGTTCCTGGTGCTATTTACTTTTTACCAACACCAAAATCGCCGCACGGTGTAGATGTTGATCCTACCGGAAGTTATATTATAGGTAACGGAAAACTTTCCGCGGATCTTACGATTCACTCGTTCGATAATATGATAGCCGCAATTGACGGTAAGAAATTTGATGGTGAGGCATATGGAATTCCTATTTTGAAATTCGATGATATTCTTGGAGGTGTTGTTAAGAGCGGAGGTTTAGGACCATTGCATACAGAATTTGATGGTAAGGGTTTTGGTTATACTACTTTCTTTATTTCTTCTGAAGTGGTAAAGTGGAAAGTGGGTACTTGGGAAGTTGTTGATAGAAAACCAACATATTATTCTGTGGGTCACGGCATGATTCCCGGGGGTAATTCTAGAAAACCATTTGGTAAGTATTTTGTTTCAATGAACAAGATTACCAAAGATAGATATTTGCCAACAGGTCCTGAATTAGAGCACTCTGCGCAATTATATGATATCTCCGGAGATAAAATGGAATTGCTTTATGATTTTCCAACGCATGGTGAGCCGCACTATGCAGCCGCTATTCCAGCATCGATATTAGCACCTAAATCACAAAAAATCTATAAGCTGGCAGAGAACGAACATCCATTTGCCACAAAAAATGTTTCAGATGCAAGAGTAGTTCGTGACGGTAATGTAGTGCATGTATACATGGCAATGATCCGTAGTCACTTTACTCCAGATAATATAGAAGGTATTAAGGTGGGTGACACCGTGTATTTCCACATCACAAACCACGAGCAAGACTTTGATGTGCCTCATGGCTTTATGATGATAGGTGCTACTAATTCGGGATTGTTGATTATGCCAGGGCAAACTAAAACAACAGTTTGGGAACCCAAACAAGAAGGAGTATGGCCATTTTACTGTACGGATTTTTGTTCCGCTTTGCACCAAGAGATGCAAGGTTACATAAGAGTTTCTCCTGCTAAATCCAATATTGATCTTTCTTGGTCTTTGGGTGAATAAAGGAGGGAGAATTGTTTGATCGTTCAACAAAAAGCAGGTCCAGTACCAAGACCGGCCTGCTTTTTACTATTAGTGCCAGTTATGTTTTGATATATAGTATTTTAAGATGAAGTAAGATGAAAAGGGCAAGTGTAATAATGATAGTCGGTTCTTTATGTTTATTGGGGTTATTTGTATTTCCGCTTTGGAATATCATGTTAGGTGCTCCACAATATCCTGATCCGTTAGGAATGAATATTCAT
>ENA-ORXM01001010-ORXM01001010.1-marine-metagenome-genome-assembly--contig:-NODE-1010-length-42634-cov-4.166412_pt1 | contig 42634 bp, 26 predicted proteins | sample MGYA00237867_ERZ511480 | MGnify/ENA primary metagenome ERZ511480 (study PRJEB26309, sample SAMN06266103) | marine metagenome | isolation source: Algal blade | place: United Kingdom:Sidmouth, United...
GGAGCCTAGCTATTTACGTCAGTCAAAGAAACTGACCTTAACTGTCTGCAAAACGCCAAAACTTATCGGTCGGCATAATAAGAGTATTCTAACTACTTAAAATCACGTTATAAAGGGCCTTTATTGGCCCTTTTTTGTCTAAAAAATCTACAACATTTGAAAGATTTCCTTATCTAAGCAGGAATAGTTACTTGTTCATCTAGAATATAACTAAGTAATAAATAGGCCATTGAGCCTCAAACAAAAGGAAACAAAAATGAAAAAAATTACTCTATTAGCCCTAGTACTTTCGTTGTTGAGCTGTGGTCAAAAAGACATCAATCCATCAACTGCAAAAAACTCAAGTGAGCCAGCTGTAACTGCTACTGTTGGAACTTCTGAAATTCCTGTTCAAGCTGAAGAAATTAAAATTGTTCAAGATGTTCAAATTGAAGATGAATTGACAGGTGAAGTTGAAGAAAAAAGAGTTACTACTGATGTTAGCAAGTATGTTGCTCAACTTCCAAAAAATGAGAAAGCTCTTTATCACTGTGAATTAGAAGTAGAATTTGACGATGCTGAGAAACAAAATGATCATTACTTAATTTCTTATGAAAATGTTAAAAAATTAAACATTGGTAAATTAAGAGTTGGTAAAAAGCATGTTAAGTTTCATATGAGAACTTTAGATCTTGCAAAAGAAAACTTTGCTCATCACCAAAATCATAAAGTAAAAACTAACGAAATCGTTAACGCTGATAACTTTAGATTAGGTATGGAAACTGGAGCTCCAAGTTCAATTATCATGGACTTAAGAGAAGGTAAAGTAACTAGAAAAATTAAGAATGAAGAAACTGGAAAGAAAGAAGAAGCAGTTGTAATTGATAGAATCTTCAATCTTCCGAAGTATGAAGGTGCAGTTTATTCAAGTGTTGTTGGATGCCAAGCAATTGAGTCTAACGATTTAGAAGAAGTTCAGTAATTAAGAAATATTCTTAAATAATCAAGAGGCCCTCAATTGAGGGCCTTTTTTTTTTGCCAAAAAGATAGACACTCTTTGTAAAAAATATCTGTGTTCGTCCATAAACTAAAAAGAAGAGTTAAAATAGTATATAGGAGAAAATTATGAAAGTTTTAACATTGATGATTTTATTATTGAACATATCTTGCGGTAGCGATAATGGGACTAGCTCAGAAAGTAGTGCAAGTAATATGAAGTCTGCAGCACAAATTCAGAAAAGATCAGAGACAGCAAAGAGACTGTTATCAACGATTGCTGACAATGAAAACTTTTTATATATTTGTGATGAAGTATCTGAGCTAAAATCAAATAGATCAAAACAAACTCAAAGTAAATTATATACTTACAAGATTGAAAAATGTGGGATCTTAAATCTTGGAATCTTCTGTCAAAACAACTTAGTAATAAAAGAAAGAACAGTTGTTGATACAAAATCGGTAAAAGTTCAAGAATGGGAATTGCCAATAAAAAGAAATCAAAGAATACTTGAAGATGATTTTAAATTCCTTACAAGTGATATAGACCTAAAAAATGGTATGACTTTTTATAATAGAGAAAAAGGGACAGAGGTGATCGTTCCTTTGCAAACAGATCTTAGTCGAAATAATTACGAAAGATACTGTGAGGGTAGAATATAAAATGAAAGTACTTTTTTGCTCATTGTTAACGCTTTTGTCATTAAATCCATGTGTGGAGCAGACTGAAAATAAAGTAGCTGCTGCGCAGAAAGCGATTACAACTACAACAACAAACATACAAAAAGTAGAAAAAAAACTTAAATCAACAAAAGAAATAAAAATGGATTTAGAGAAATCAGGTGAATCTGTTTTGTATTTTTGTACTTTTGATTACCTAGATAAAGGTAGAGAGTCTATTTTAGATCTTGTATATTCAACAGCCTTGATTGGAAATGAGACCTATCTATTAGAAAGAACTATTGATCTTGAAAGTGAAACAAGCTTTTCAAAAACAACAGAAATAAAAGTTAAAAATAACATTCAAGTTAATGAGATTTTTCTTGTTAGAAATTCATTAGGTAGCTCAGTGGGGTTGGCCTATAAAAAAGAAGAAAATGGTTTAAATATTAGAAACTTTAAGTCAGCCAATAAGTTTATTACAAGTTCATTTTGTACTAACGAATACTAAATACCATCTTTGCAAGTTTTCTTAACTTTTTCATTGTTTGTTTTAAAACAAACATGGATGTGGTTGTCATGATTGGCTACTTTTTTATTAGCCTTTTCTTTATTCTTAATAGATAAATCATTAAAAACTATATTGGTTCCGCCTGCCTTAGATAGAAGCTGAATTAGGTCATTTGTTAATTCTCGATTGTAACCAGAGTTTTTATCTCGTAAATCTACTTGTTGAAATCGTTTTTCATTTTTTGCTGAAAACGGTCTTATATCAACACATTCTCCACTTTCATGAAACCCGTGTTTATTCAATTTTCTTGGATGATAAATATGACCAAATCCAATATTGCAATTATCATTATTCCCAGGACAATAATTATCACGCCAAGTCTTAGCTACTTGCATGAAAGCACAAATCGATTCAGGTTTTCCCCACTCATCATTAGATTCATCTTCTCCTAAATGTGTTGGGTAGTGGTAGGAATTAAATGGTCCTCTTCTGACGATTGCTGTAGCCTCTACAGGTTTCTTATTAGCATCAAGGCCAATATATTTTTTAGTTTCTCTTTCATAAAGAGGAATTTTCATCAAGTCATCATTGAGGTGTGAGTTTGGCTGATAATCTTTGGACCAACGTTTAGTCGCAATATTTTGAGCAAGAAGCAATTGTTGTTCAGGGTCACCTGACTTGGTATAATAATACCTTTCATCTTCTTTCAAAGCATCAATGAGAGTTAAAAACGTTTTGTAATGATCTGTTGCGAGAGGTTGAATATAATGCATATTTATATTTGTACAACAAGGAGGGGTTAAATCAATCCAGTTAGAAGAGGTGAGATTACCTTTTAGATCTTCAACGTCATATAAATAACTCTTGAAAGTACAGAGAGTTCCTTTGTTCTTATCATGAAAGCAACACTTCTCTACATTATAAACATTTGCTTGAAGTTTTTCATCAAAGGAAATTTTATACTTCAAGACCTTATTACTAAAATCAACTTGCTTTTTATTTTTTCCTACACCAGTAGTAAATAATGGAGCATAGTTTTTTACTCTAAAGACATATTTATTTTCTGCATGTAGATCAAGAGAGTTAGCATTAATAAAGCCAGTCGCACCTCGCTGAGTAGGTTTAATAGAGCTAGTAAGGGAAGTCATGTTAATTTTACCAATCTGCCTAATTTCTCTTTTAGCTAGCTGTTTAATAATAGATTTATCAGTATATAAAACTTCAACCGGTACGAGGCCATGTCCACTTATGTTATTAATTGATTTATTAATTTCACGTGCAATATTTGCATATCGGCGCTTATACCTTGATAGATTCGAATACTTAGAAATTTCTAACTCTTTAAGAATAGATCGGTAGAGGTAAAATGCTTTCTTGAATTTTGCTTGGTCGATTGAATTATTTTTTGCAAAATCGAGTATGGTTTGATCATTTTCAAGTCCAATGTTAGTTACAAAAAGATTTTCTACTCTTTTATCATTTGGGAAATAACTAGTATCACTAATTATTTTTCTTGCTAAAAGGTTTTTAGATTTATTCAGTTGAAGTAGGTCAAAATATAGGTTGTTGGATATTTTTTGATCTACCTTTACTATTGAACCAATAGGCAAAACACTTTTGATATCAGACTTTGCTTTAGAATTGGATCTTAAGTTTTCATACACTTTTCTCCATTTATAATCTTTATTTGCCCCACTTGGGAGATATTTATTACTAGTATAAAAGGGCGGTTCAATGGTAGTTGTTTGTATGCAGGTTTCAGGCTTTGATATAGATCCCGTGAAATCCTTCAAATTAAAATAATATTCACTTTTATCCACCATTTTTGAAACTTGTCCTATTATGGCCTGTGAGAATAAAATTAAAATAAGAGCAAACTTCATCACCTAACTTATCGGCACAAGGGCCCTAAAAGTTGAAAAATCAGTTGACAGTAAACTCCTATACAGTATCTTTGAATGACTATATTTTTGACAGAGATTATAGGGTGTATAGCTCCAATTGGTAGAGCGGCTGATTCCAAATCAGTAGGTTGGGGGTTCGAATCCCTCTGCACCCGCCATTTGTCAAAGATCTTATATTCTCTATGAATACACTTCTCAAAACTAATACAAAAAAATTGACAAAAGTTGCAACACTACAGGAAGATTTAATTTGAAGTCATCAAGTTGAGATATAGAGCGTTGTGCTTGCTCTACTTATTCGCTAAATCAATAATTGTATAAGCAGTAGCTTTTGTAATCTCTGCCATATAACCAAAGTCCATTCTCTCATCAACGACATCACACTTTCTATGGTAACATCGATCAGAATCACCACCAAAGAAGTTCTCTGAAATGACAACTGCAGGAAGCTTTTTATTCCAGAAGCTTGAGTGATCACTTCGAGTCGTACATGCTTCATTGATCTTCACAGATAATCCATGTTTCAAAATATTTGCTGCAAATAGGTCAGTAATATAATTGGAGTCATCTCTATCACAATCAATAACATGAAAAACTTTATCTTTCTTACTATTAGTAGCCATCATTTCAATATTAATATTTGCAATAAATCGATCTTTATATTTCTTTGCCATTATATCAGCAACCTTTTTAGACCCTCTCATTCCTGATTCTTCATTATCAAAGCCTACAAAATAGACAGTATGTTTTAGGTCTATGTCTTTTATCGCTTTAGCAATCATCATAGCAGAAATTGTTCCACTTCCATTATCATTAGCTCCAGCATTACAAACACTATCAATATGAGAACTAACAACAATAATTTTAGGATTTTCAGCAGTACCTTTTTTAATCGCTACAAAATTTAAATATTTCTTAGTCAGCCCTACAGATTGCTTTTTAGTTGTATAGCCCAGCCCTTCATATTCTTTTTGTAAAAAATCAACAGCTGGAGTGATTTGTTTGATACCACATCGAGATTTTAGAAAAACTCCAGGTTCAGATTCTAAAGCTCCTGAGAACATTTGCATTTTTTCTTTGAAAAGTTTTTGATCAATTTCAATCTTAGGTAAAGAAAAAATCAGTGGAGTAATATTAGAATTTAAGAATTTGATATTTTTATCAAAGAGATTAGTAAAATTATACATTTTTGTAGACTTAAAAGCAGAAGTGTCTAATCGCCAATTATGATGGTGCTCGTCATGATCATGATGGGCTTCATTTGCCATAAGGTTTCCCACATAAAACGTAAGTAATAAAAGTAATGTAGTTTGAAACTTTATCATGAATTTCTCCTTGAATCTGTTTAATCTCAGACTAACTTTATCAACTAGAAGGAATAAAGACAAAATGTTTTAATTCTAAGTTTTAAAAGTAGTTTACTCAAGAACTTAGATTACTTTTATATTCCGTTGCGTTAAATATTTTTGAACTAATGATAAAATTAGGGATGAACTATCTTCTCATGGCGACGTTTTTATTATTGGGGTCTTGCCTAGGCAAAGTTTCTTCTTCTATTAAGTCTAAGAAATCTACTTTAGAAATTGAAAGTTCAGCAGATCTAAGTGGAGGTGCTAGTACTTCTAGTTCTACTTCTAAGCCTACGGACTCAGAAACATCAACAACAACAACTACCAGTTCAACGACTACAACTTCCAGTTCAACTACTACGACAACTCTACAAAAAACAGTAACTTTCGCTCAGTTTAAAAGAGTAATCTCAGATCATTGTATTAGCTGTCATGTTGATGGTGGAAGGGCCAACTCAATGGACTTTAATAACATTCAAGGTTTTATGGATGCTCAATTTATTATCAAAGGCCAATGGGAATCTTCACCCTTATTATATCGTTCTAAATTTTATGATGATGACCCTGATAGTGATCAGCAAAAAGTAGACTCTGCAAGACAAAATATGCCACTAGCTCCTGATACAGAAAATTATAATGAAGATGATTATAAATTATTAAAACAATTTATCTTAGAACTCTAGAAAGTATCTACTGTATATGAAGAGCGATCAATAGAATCAGCTTTAATCACATTCATTTTAATACTTCCAACCTCTCTATTGTCTTTAGTTAAAACGGAGGCTCGCCATTTCCCAGCTGTAAAATTTTTCTTATAAGTGACCCCTCGAAATCCACCAGATCTTCCTCCAACAATTTTGACTGGAATTTGATCACTCTTAATCCACTTTCCATTAATCTTAGTACTCCATTGAACGATGACGGAATCGGAGAACGAACTAGGAGAATAAATTGCAAAGAATAGGTGAATTATAGATTTGTCATCAAAGTAAAAATCTTGATCTCCTTTATGCCAAAACTTCCACCACGGCTTTTGGTGATAACATCTATATTCATAGTTTGACCTTACTATCTTTTGATAAATTCCTATGTCTTTTATTGCAACGGGAATGGGCGGCAAAACTTTAAGAATATAAAAAACGAGAAAAAAGAGACACGCAAGGCTTGAGGAGAGTGCAAACTCTTTCAAAACAGATCTTTTTAAAATCTTCTTGTAGACAAAATTTAAGATCGCAATGAAGGCAACACTGATAATTAAGCCAAAGAAAAAAGAGCTCTTCCCAACTTCACCCAGAAATATGGGAGAAAGGTAGCTAAAGTAAGAAACAATACAAATCCCAACTAAGGTAGACTTGAAGTATTTCCCGAATTTTACAAAAGCAGGTAATTCATTAGCGATCATAAATGAAACAATAATGAATAGAAAAATAAAAGAATTTAATATAGAGGAACTCTTAAAATAAAAAATGGTAAAAACACTGAGAAGACTACCAATTGAGAAGTGAAAAATTAAATCATAATACTTAACAAAAAGTTGAAAAATTTTTGATTCTTTAAATCTATTGTTTTCTAAATCAATAAAGGAATAGATAAGAAGTGAGCAAGCAAAAAATAAATACAATCCTTGACTAATTAAATTAAAACGATCATCAACTTCACCGATAGTGATCACATCAAATAAGAATCCAGCGAGAAAAAATAAAACATCCCAATGCTTTCTAAAAGAGTTTACTAGATTTCTAAAGTTATTTTGACTGGACAATGATCAGATCCTTTTACCTTATTTAAGTATTCACACTTTTTAATATTCTTTAAAAACTCTTGATTAGTAAAAAAATAGTCTATCCTCCATCCAACATTTCTTTCTCGACATCCGCCTCTATAACTCCACCAACTATAAACATCACCCTTTTTCGGATGGAGCTCTCTAAAGCAATCTCTATAACCGTTTTTATAAAACTTATCCATCCACGCTCGCTCAATTGGCAAAAAACCTGTGGTCTTGTGATTTGTTTTGTAATTTTTTAAATCAATTTCATTATGAGCAGTATTATAATCACCACAAATAATGATGGGTTTGTTGTGAGTTTTTTGAAGCTTGTTAGATAATTTGCGGATTTCTTCCGAGTATTCAAGTTTATAAGGAACGCGGGCATGATCACGTTGTCCGTTTGGAAAATAACAATTTAATAAAATATACTTATCAAAGTGGTGAATGAGAGTTCTTCCTTCTATTGAAAATTTTTTTTGTTTCAACCCTATTTGAGATTCTAAGGGTGCTTTTTTGGTGAGAGTCATCACCCCAGAGTAGCCCTTCTTCTTAGAGCTAGAATGAGAGATAGCAGTATATTTTTTATGGTTTAAAAGCTCATCAGGGATATCTTCTCGATTGGCCTTGATTTCTTGAAGACAAATTACATCAAAAGAGCTTTTGTTTAGCCAACTTACAAACCCCTTAGTGCAGACGGCACGAATTCCATTAACATTCCAAGTAACGATATTGAGTTTTGACATGTTTTTAATTGTAGGTAATCATAGATCGAGTTTAAAACGCGACGCGAAATTAATATAATTCGATTTTTTGTCTATTTAAATGTATATAATTTGAATTTCCGATAATTAAGAGTAGTTTCAATTAATTGAAATATTAGTTAAATATTATCCATCTGGAGGAGCTTTGAGCACTAACATCAAAAAGACAAATACAGCAAAATGGTTAAATGCAAGTGTTGCAATTACTTGTGTCATTTTGTTATTTCTTCTTATCAGATTTTTCAAACAAATTGGAGAGTGGTTTGAATTAGAAGTTCAGTTTGGATCTTATGCCGTTGCATCTCAAGTTGTTTCGGTATTAATTGCCATTGGAACATTTTTTTATATTCAAACAAATCCAAGAATATCAACGTTTTTAAAAGACTCTTTTACTGAAGTGGTAAAGGTTGTTTTCCCAGATAGAAATGAAACTTTATCAATGACTTGGAAGGTAATGATACTCGTTACTATCTGTGGTTTCCTTTTAGGTGTTTTTGATTATGCAGCAACTTGGTTTTTAAGTTTATTACCTGGTTGGTTTTTAGGATAAATTATTATGAGTGAAGAAAATAATTCTATTGATGGTGAAGCTCTAGATACTGCAACAGAAGTTGTAGAAAAAACTAGTGATGAAAAAGTAGAAGTAAAAGAAGAAGTCGTTGAAGCAAAATCTGATGAAGTTGTTGATGCTGAAGGTGAGGAAGAGGAAGAAGAAGATCGAGGACCTCTATCTCGTGGAGATTCACCAGATTTTAAATGGTATGTAGTCCACGTCTTTAGTGGATTTGAGCACCGTGTTAAGAAAACATTGGTCGATAGAATTGTTAATCATAAGATGACTGAATATTTTGCAGAAATCTTTTTACCTGAAGAAGACGTTACTATAAACGTTAAGGGTAAGAAGAGAAACATGAAAAAGAAGTTCTTTCCTGGATATCTGATAGTAAAAATGATACTAAACGATAAAACTTGGCATCTGGTTAAAAACACTGATAAGATCACGGGCTTTGTAAGTGGTGATAAATCAAAACCTAGTCCTATAAAAGAAGAGGAAGCTGCATTCTTATTAGGTCAGGCTAAAGAAGGGTTTAAAACTAAGAAAACACTTTCAAGCTTTAGTGAAGGTGATTCAGTTAAAGTAATCGAGGGACCATTTACCTCTTTTGTTGGAACTGTAGAGATGGTTAATGATAAAGGGAAATTGAAAGTTAACGTTTCAATTTTTGGTAGACCAACACCGGTGGAGCTTGATGTTTCACAGGTTGAGAAAGCATAAAAAAGTTATTGGAGTAATATATGGCTAAGAAAGTTACAGGTTTTATTAAATTACAAATTGAGGGTGGTAAAGCAAATCCATCTCCACCAATTGGTCCAGCGCTTGGACAAAAAGGTGTTAACATAATGGATTTTTGCAAAGCCTTTAATGCAAAAACTCAAAAAGATGCGGGAACAGTTTTCCCAACTATTATTACAGTGTATTCTGATAGATCATTTACATTTATCACAAAGACTCCACCAGCTTCCTACTTAATCAAAAAAGATCTTAAGCTTAAATCAGGTGCTAATAAGCCTGGTCATGAAGTGAGAGCAACGATTAATGAAGATCAAGTAACTAAGGTTGCTGAAGTGAAGATGCCAGATTTATCTGCAGCTGATATCGAAGCAGGAAAAAGAACTGTTGAGGGATCATGTAGATCTATGGGTTTAAAACTAGATTATAAATAAATTTATGGCCTAAGGGCCGATAACAATGACGACGGGAGATAAGACCTATGAGCTTATCGTTTGAACCGGGAGATAAAAAATGAAAAAACGTTCAAGAAAGTATGCAGAAGTTGCAACTAAAGTTGATCCTGCAAAAAACTACTCAATTAAAGATGCCATTGCCTTAGTAAAGACAGCAAGCTTTGCAAAGTTTGATGAATCAATTGATTTAGCATTTAGACTTGGTGTTGATCCAAGACATGCTGATCAAATGATTAGAGGTGCAATTGTTATGCCTGGTGGAACTGGGAAAAACGTAAGAGTTGTCGTTATCACTTCTGGTGAGAACATCAAAAAAGCTGAAGACGCTGGAGCAGATCTCGTTGGAAGTGAAGATGTTATCGCAAAAATTCAAGGTGGATGGCTAGAATTTGATAGAGTTATCGCTACTCCAGATATGATGGGTAAAGTTGGTAGAGTTGCTAGAATTTTAGGGCCAAGAGGTTTAATGCCTAACCCGAAACTTGGTACGGTTACTACTGATGTTACAAAAGCAGTTGGTGAGCAAAAATCAGGTAAAGTTGAATATAGAACTGATAAAACTGGAATCATCCACGTACCTATTGGTAAAAAATCTTTTGATGAATCAAAGATCATGGAAAACTTTAACGCCATTACTAGTGCAGTTGTGAAAGCAAAGCCAGCTAGTGCTAAAGGTATATTTTTAAAATCATTAACAATTAGTACAACTATGGGCCCTGGTATCAGTATTGATACTTTTGAGGCATTAGATATATAACAAGAAACTTGGGGTTGAAGAAAGTCGGCTAGAGCAATTGCTTTATTAAGTCCTACCGAAACTCCCCTCTATAACAAAGAGGAGGTAACAATGCTTACAAGAGCAAAAAAAGAAGAGATTGTTGCAGGCCTAAAGACAAGTATTGAAGACGCAAAAGCTGTTTTCTTAACTAACATGATTGGTGTTGGAGCAAATGACTCCGTAGCTATCAGGAAAAAAGTTAGAGAAGCTGACGGTAAAATTATTGTGACTAGAAATACTTTGTTTAAAAGAGCCGCAGCAGGAACTCATTTAGAAGACCTATTAAAAGATGTTAAAGGTCCTCACGCGATTGCATTCGCTTTTAAAGATGCACCAGGAGTTGCGAAAGTAATTTATGATGCTGGGAAAGAAAACGAGTTAATTGATTTTAAAGGTGGTTTTTTAGGAGATAAATCCTTAAGCCCTGCTGAAGTTGAACAACTTGCAAAACTTCCTTCAAGAGATGAAATGCTTGGAACTGTACTTGCTACAATGATGGCCCCTGTGTCGGCATTTGCAAGAGTTTTACACGCAATCAATGAGAAGAAAGCTGAGGGAGCACCCGCAGAAGCTGCAGCCCCTGCTGAAGAGGCACCGGCTGTTGAGGCAAGTGCAACTGAAGAAGTGAAGGCTGAGGAAACTAAAACTGAAGAAGCTGGAGCAGATGATGCACCAGCTGAAGAAAACAAAGAATAATATTAAATTAGGAGAAATAATATGAGTTTAACAAATGATCAATTAATGGAACACATTTCAGCAATGTCTGTCATGGACCTTGCAAATCTTGTAAAAGAAATGGAAGAAAAATTTGGAGTATCTGCTGCACCTGTAGCTGTTGCTGGTGGAGGAGGTGGTGCTGCTGCTGAAGCACAAACTGAATTTTCAGTCATCTTAAAAGCTGCCGGAGCTAAGAAAATTAACGCAATTAAAGAAGTTAGAGCTATTACAGGTCTAGGTCTTAAAGAAGCTAAAGAAATGGTTGAAAGTGCACCGAAAACATTGAAAGAGGGTCTTTCTAAGGAAGAAGCTGAAGAGATGAAGAAGAAGCTTGAAGCTGCTGGAGCTGAAGCAGAAATTAAGTAATTAGTTTCTAAGAAAAAATAAATCGAGGCAAAGCATGTTCTTTGTCTCGATTTGTAAATGCGCAAAGTTAGAGTATTAAATTTTTTGAGGAGTCATTATAATGGCCAATGTATTCGGATTAAATCAATGGTTTAGAAAAAACTTTAAGAAGTGTGAGTATGCTTTAGAGACACCTAGTCTTATGAAGCTACAATGTTCTTCTTATGAGCAATTTCTACAAAAAGATGTCGAACCAGAAAAAAGAGAGGATAAAGGACTACAAGGTGTTTTTTCTTCAGTTTTTCCTGTTTACGACTTTAACAATACTGTTTGCTTAGAATTTGTCTCATACTCTCTTGAAGATAGTAAATATACTGTCAAAGAGTGTAGGGCTAGAGGGCTTTCTTATGAGTCACCTCTGAAAGTTACAGTTAGATTGTTATTTTTTGAACAAAACGAAGATGATGATGAAAACACTGAAAAGAAAATTTCTTCAATTAAAGAGCAAGAAATTTATCTAGGAAATATGCCACTTATGACTGAAACAGGTTCGTTTGTTTATAACGGAACTGAAAGAGTTATTGTTTCTCAGTTACACAGATCTCCAGGTATTGTGTTTGAGCATGATGGTGGGAAAAAACACTCTAGTGGAAAAATCTTATTTTCATCTAGAATTATTCCTCATAGAGGATCATGGTTAGACTTTGAGTTTGATCATAAAAATGTATTATTTGCTAGAATTGATAGAAAAAGAAAAATTCATGCAACTGTAATATTTAAAGCAATGGGTTATTCAAATGAAGAAATCATGGATTTCTTTTATCAGAAAGAATTAATTCACTTAAAAGAAAACAACTTTCAAAGAGAATTAGACTTTTCTCTTATGATAGGCTCAAGAGCAAGTGAAGATATAATTGATCCAAAAACTTCAAAACCAATCGTTTTAAGAGGTAAAAAAATTACCAAGCTTACAATGAAAAAATTGGCTGAAGCTAAGATAAAAAAACTACCAATAGACGTATCAAATGTTGTTGGAAAAGTTTCATCTAAAGATATTTATGACGAGGATACTGGTGAAGTAATTGTTTCATGTAATGAAACTTTAACTGAAACAATTATTTTTGATCTTATTACTAAGAAAATTAAAACAATAGAAGTTCTCTATATTGATAACGTAAATTTTGGTGATCAAATTAGAAATACACTTTTATTAGATAAGACTGGCTCTAGTGATGATGCTCTTGTGAAAATCTTTGAAAGATTAAGACCTGGAGAGCCACCTACGGTAGAAGCAGCTGAAAACTTATTTAACAGTCTTTTCTTTGACGAAATGAAATATGACCTTTCTAAAGTTGGTCGTATGAAAATAAATTATAAATTTGGAATGGATATTCCAGTTTCTCGAACAGTTTTAACAAAAGACGATATTATTAGAACTGCCCAATACTTAGTTGATCTAAATAACGGTAAAGGGAAAGTAGATGATATCGACCATTTAGGTAACAGAAGAGTTAGAGCAGTTGGAGAGTTATTAGAAAATCAATTTAGAGTTGGTTTAGTGAGAATGGAGCGATCTATTCGAGAAAGAATGGCTATCCAAGAATTAGAAGGAATGATGCCTCACGATTTAATTAATCAAAAGCCTGTGGCTGCATCGATTAAAGAATTTTTTGGATCTTCTCAATTGTCACAATTTATGGATCAAACGAATCCATTATCTGAGGTTACTCATAAAAGAAGACTTTCAGCATTAGGCCCAGGTGGTTTAACAAGAGAGAGAGCTGGATTTGAAGTACGAGATGTTCACGCAACTCACTATGGGAGAATGTGTCCAGTAGAAACTCCAGAGGGACCAAATATTGGTCTTATTACTTCCCTTGCAACTTATGCTCATGTTTCTGAATATGGATTTATTGAAACTCCTTATAAGAGAGTGGATGAGAAAGGTAAGATTTCTGACAAAGTTGAATATTTTTCTGCCTTTGAAGAAGAAGGAAAAATTATTGCTCAAGCAAATCCTAGTGTTATTAAAACTAAGAAGTTTGAAGGGAATTTAATTCCAGCACGTAGAGAGGGTGAGCTTGCATTAGTTGATTCAACTCAAATTGAATTGATGGACGTTGCTCCATCGCAGATGATCTCGATTGCAACAAGTTTGATTCCGTTTCTTGAGCACGATGATGCCAACAGAGCATTAATGGGTTCAAATATGATGAGACAAGCTGTTCCCGTTTTAAAAACAGATGCTCCTATTGTTGGAACTGGAAGTGAGGCAAAAGTTGCCAAAGATTCTGGTGCAATTTTATTTGCAAAAAACTCTGGGAAAGTTGTATTTGTTGATTCAAATAGAATTGTTATTCAAAGAAATGATGCTAAAGCTGGTGAGTCAGGGGTTGAAATTTATAAGCTCTTGAAATATCAACGATCGAATCAAAATACTTGTATGAACCAAAAAGCTCTTATTAGAGAAGGTGATACGGTAAAGGCAGGAGACGTTTTAGCCGATGGACCAGCAACTCATTATGGAGATATTGCTCTTGGACAAAACGTATTAGTAGCGTTTATGCCTTGGGGTGGTTACAACTATGAGGATTCAATTCTAATTTCTGAAAATTTATTAAAAAGAGATGTTTTTACCTCAATCCATATTGAAAGCTTTGAAGTTGAAGCTCGAGATACAAAATTAGGTAAAGAAGAAATTACCAGAGATATTCCAAATATAAGCGATGAAGCTTTAAGTGACCTTGATGAAGCTGGAATGATTCGAGTTGGAGCTATTATCAAGCCAGGAGATATTCTTGTTGGGAAGATTACACCAAAAGGTGAAACTCAATTATCTCCAGAAGAGAAATTATTAAAAGCCATCTTTGGTGATAAAGCAGGAGATGTTAAGGATACTTCTTTAAGAGTCCCTTCTTCGGTACGAGGAACTGTTATTAATCTTAATGTTTTCACTAGAGAAGGCGTTGAACTTGATACTAGGTCTAAAGCTATTATTGAAGAAGAAACAAAATTAATTAGAAGAGATGAGAAAATCGAAATCAATGCAATTAAGAGTTTTGCGATTAAGAAAATTGTAAAAATGCTTAAAGGTGAAGTGACTGTTGATGCTCTCGTTTCAGAAGATGGATCTCAAGAGCTATTAACTAAAGGTTCTGAGATAACTGAAGCAGCATTAGTAAATGTTCCTTTTGATTTGATTGGATTTTTACCATTAAGCCCAAGTTCAGAGGAAGTTTTAACTGAATACTTTGCAGATGTTCGAAATGATATTCAAAAAGTTAGAGCAAAATCAAACGATGAAATTGCAAAATTTCACAAAGGAGATACTTTACCTCCAGGTGTTATTAAGAAAATCGTTTGTTATGTTGCAATTAAGAGAAAACTTCAAGCTGGTGATAAGATGGCCGGGAGACACGGAAACAAAGGTGTTATCTCAAGAGTTTTACCAGTTGAGGATATGCCATATCTAGCTAATGGTGACCCAGTAGAGATTGTTTTAAATCCACTAGGGGTTCCATCGCGGATGAACATTGGTCAACTTTTAGAACTTCACCTTGGTTGGGCCGGTCGTGGTCTTGCTGAGAAAGTAAAAACTCTTATGCAGAATAAGAAAGAAGTTGATTCTTTAAAAGATCTTATTTCTAAGATCTATAAAGATGAAGATGTTGATAAGTGGCTTAAAAAAGCTAGTGATAAAGAAGTTTTAAGAGTTGGAAAGCAACTTGAAACTGGAGTTAGATTTTCTACACCTGTTTTTGATGGTGCAAAAGAGAGTGATATCGAAGATATGCTTGAGCTTGCTGATCTTGATAAGAGTGGGAAGACTACGTTATTTAATGGGATCACTGGTGAAGCATTTTCAGAGCAAGTTACAGTTGGGATTATGTATATGTTAAAACTTCATCACCTTGTTGATGAAAAGATTCATGCAAGATCTACTGGACCTTACTCACTCGTAACTCAACAACCTCTTGGTGGTAAAGCACAATTTGGTGGTCAGAGATTAGGAGAAATGGAAGTGTGGGCATTAGAGGCCTATGGTGCAGCTTATACTCTTCAAGAGTTCTTAACAGTTAAGTCTGATGACGTGATTGGAAGAACAAGAATGTATGAGTCGATTGTAAAAGGTGAAAAAATATTAGAACCAGGTCTTCCTGAATCTTTTAACGTTTTAGTTAAAGAGCTTCAGGCACTAGCTCTAGATATTACACTGGAAGAATCTAACCCTGAACAAATTATATAAGTACAAAAATACGAAGGATATAAATGAAAGATTTATTAAATTTCTTTGATAAACCAAAAGATCCAATCAGCGTTGAAGCTGTATCTATTAAAATGGCATCTCCGGATACTATTAGAGAGTGGTCATATGGTGAAGTAAAGAAACCTGAAACAATAAATTACAGAACTTTTAAACCTGAAAAAGAGGGACTATTTTGTGCCAAAATTTTTGGACCTATCAAAGATTACGAATGTATCTGTGGTAAGTACAAGAGAATGAAGCACAGAGGTGTCGTATGTGAAAAATGTGGAGTTGAAGTCACTCTTTCAAGAGTTCGAAGAGAGCGATGTGGTCATATTGATCTAGCTGCTCCTGTGGCTCACATTTGGTTTTTAAGATCACTGCCTTCAAGAATTGGGGCACTTTTAGATTTAACTTTAAAAGATCTAGAAAGAGTTCTTTATAACGAAGCTTATATTGTTATTGAATCAGCAACTAAAGATCAAGAGGGTGGACTTTTAATTGGTACCATTTTATCAGAACAAAAATGTGTTGAATTAAGAGAAGCTGGAATTGATTTTAAAGTTGGAATGGGTGGAGAAGTTATCAAGAGAATGCTTGGTAATATCGATATCGATTTAGAATATAAAGAAGTTCGAGATGGTTTAAAAGTCGTTACAACTGAACTTGCTAAAGCAAAATTAATAAAAAGATTAAAAGTTTTAGAATCAATTAGAAAATCAGAAAACAATCCTGAATGGTTTATGATGGATGTTATTCCGGTTCTTCCACCTGATTTAAGACCATTAGTTCCACTAGAGGCCGGAAGATTTGCAACTTCAGATCTTAACGACCTTTATAGAAGAGTTATTAACAGAAATAATCGTCTTAAAAGATTGATGGAACTTAACGCTCCAGAGATTATTATTAGAAATGAGAAAAGAATGCTCCAAGAAGCAGTTGATGCTCTTTTTGATAATGGTAGACGAGGTAAAGTATTTACTGGTGCAAATAAAAGACCATTGAGATCTTTATCAGATATGCTTAAAGGGAAACAAGGACGATTCAGACAAAACCTACTTGGGAAACGGGTAGATTATTCTGGTAGATCGGTAATTGTTGTTGGACCAAATTTAAGATTACACCAATGTGGTCTCCCTAAGAAGATGGCCTTAGAGCTTTTCAAGCCATTTATTTACAACAAGTTAATTGAAAAAGGTCACTGTACAACAATTAAAGTTGCTAAGAAGATGGTTGATAATGAGAAGCAGGAAGTTTGGGATATCCTTGATGAGGTAGTTAAAGAACATCCAGTAATGCTAAACAGAGCTCCTACTCTTCACAGACTTGGTATTCAAGCATTTGAACCAGTTCTTATTGAAGGTAAAGCAATTAGACTTCACCCATTAGTATGTACAGCTTTTAACGCTGACTTTGATGGTGACCAGATGGCAGTTCACGTGCCGCTATCTATTGAAGCACAAATTGAAACTAGAGTACTTGCTATGAGTACAAATAATATTTTATCCCCAAAAGATGGAACGCCTATTATTGTTCCTTCTCAGGATATTGTTCTTGGTATGTATTACATGTCGAGAATTAGACCTTACTCAAGAGGGCATGGGAGTGCCTTTGCTTCTAAAGAAGAAGCTCAATTTTCTTATCATACAAATAATCTTCACCTTCAAGCTCCGATTAAAGTTAGGATTGATGGAGAAATGAAAGAAACAACTGTTGGTAGAACATTCGTATTTGATATTCTTCCAAGTTGTTTAAATTATGATGATATTAATAAGATTTTGAACAAGAAAGCTCTTGGGAAACTTCTTGATAAGGCCTATAGAAGTGGTACTGAAAAAGACACCGTTTTATTTGCAGATGCAATTATGAGAATGGGTTATGAGTACGCAACTAAAGCCGGAATTTCTATTAACGTTAAAGACATGGAAATTCCTAAAGAAAAGCCTGATATTATTCAAGCTTCTCAAGATGAAGTTGATTTAATTACAGATGAATACAATGAAGGTGCGATCACCAATGGTGAGCGATACAATAAAATTGTTGATGTTTGGGCTCAAACAAATGAAAGACTTTCAAAAGTTATGATTGAAAACCTCTCAACAGATGTATTTACTGATGAAAAAGGTAATACAGAAACGGCTCCATCATTTAATTCAATTTTTATGATGGCAGACTCTGGAGCCAGGGGTTCTCAAGCTCAGATTAGACAACTTGCAGGTATGCGGGGATTAATGGCCAAGCCATCTGGTGAGATCATTGAAACGCCTATTACTTCAAACTTTAGAGAGGGACTATCAGTTCTTCAATACTTTGCTTCATCTCACGGTGCGAGGAAAGGTCTAGCCGATACTGCACTAAAAACAGCTAACTCTGGTTATCTTACTAGAAGGTTAGTTGATGTTGCTCAGGACGGAATTATTAGACAAGTTGATTGTAACTCTGAAGATGGAATCATTTTAACTTCTCGAATTGAATCAGGTGAAATTACTCAACATATTAGTGCAAGAGTTTTAGGACGTATTGCAATGGAAGATGTGCTCGGAAAAACTGGAGATGTAATTTTTAAAAGAAATCACATGTTCACAGAAGATGACACAACAACAATTGAAGATGAAGATATCGATCAAATTAAAGTGAGATCAGTTATTACTTGTGATGAGAAATATGGATTTTGTGCGATGTGTTTTGGGCGAGATCTTGCTCGAGGTCATCTTGTTAGCCAAGGGGAGGCAGTTGGAATTATTGCAGCTCAATCAATTGGTGAACCTGGAACCCAGCTTACGATGAGAACATTTCACGTTGGTGGGACTGCAACTGCAGGTGCACAAGTAAATAAATCAGAAGCTAAAACTTCAGGACTTATAAAATTAGAAAATGTAAAAAGTGTAGCCAGAGAAGATGGTAGTCGTATCATTATGAATAAAACTGGTGAGATTGTTATTAAAACTGAAAATGGTATTGAAAAAGAGAGATACCCTGCAGTTTATGGTGCAACTTTATTTTTCAAAGATGGTGAAAAAATTGATGTTGGTGGAAAGATTCTTGAATGGGATCCGTTTGCGATGCCTATCATGTCTGAAGTAACTGGATCGGTTAAATTGGTAGACTTTATTGTTGGTACCAATATGACTGAGCAAGTTGATATTGTTACAGGACTTTCACACAAAGTTATTATCGAATCTAAGGATCAAGCTAAAGCTCCGATGATTACAATTTGTGGAAGCGATGGAGAGCCATTAAATATCCCTGGTACGAAAAGAACTGCAATGTATCGAGTTCCAGTCCATGCAAACGTTACCGTTAATGATGGTGATGTTGTTGAAGCTGGTGACGTCATTTCAAAAGTTCAAAGAGAAACAACTAAGACTAAAGATATTACAGGGGGTCTTCCAAGAGTTGCTGAATTATTTGAAGCAAGAAAACCTGGAAACTCATCTCAAATATCTGATATTAACGGAACAGTTGAATATGGACCAGAAGTGAGAGGATCAAGAAGAATAATTGTTCGTCCAGAAGATCCAACTCAAGATTCGTTCACTTATGCTATTCCTAAAGGAAGATTCGTAGTTGTGAATGAAGGAGATTATGTAAGACCAGGGGATCAATTAAGTGATGGTCCAGTTAATCCGCACGATATTCTAAGAGTGTCTGGGATTAAGGCCCTTGCAAGATATATCGTTGATGAAATTCAAGATGTTTATAAGCTTCAAGGTGTTGATATCGATGATAAGCACATTGAGGTTATTGTTAGTCAGATGCTTAAAAAAGTAAGAATAACTGGATCAGGAGATTCATTATTTGTTCCTGGTGATAATATCACTAAGTCTACTTTTAAAGCTGAAAATGATGCATTAAAAGAGGAAGGTTTAGAACTTGCTACTTGTGAACCTCTATTATTAGGGATTACAAAAGCTTCATTGACGACTGAGTCATTTATCTCTGCAGCATCTTTCCAGGAGACGACGAAAGTTCTTACTCAAGCAACGCTTGAGGGTAAAAAAGATCAGTTGAGAGGATTAAAAGAGAACGTAATTATGGGACGTTTAGTTCCAGCTGGTACCGGTGTGCCGCGTTATGTAGATTTTGAAGCAGAGGTTGAGCAAGAAAAACCTCTTGAAGACGAGTTAAACTTTCAGCTCTAGTGGCGAGTATTGTCATGGAGCATAAAGCGTGTTATTTAAATTCACTGTTTAGAAAAAGGATATGTGGTAATGCCTACTATTAATCAATTAGTAAGAAAAGGGAGAGTCTCAAAGACGATTAAAACTAAATCGCCTGCTCTCGTAAGTTGTCCTCAAAGAAGAGGTGTTTGTACAAGAGTCTATACAACGACTCCAAAGAAACCAAACTCTGCAATGAGAAAAGTTTGTAAGGTTAAACTTACAAGTGGATTTGAAGTAATTTCATACATCGGTGGTGAAGGTCATAATCTTCAAGAACACTCTATTATTTTAATTAGAGGTGGAAGAGTAAAAGATTTACCAGGGGTTAGATATCACACAGTTCGTGGAGTATTAGATACGACTGGAGTTGATAAGAGAATGCAAAGAAGATCTAAGTACGGAACTAAAAAGCCTAAGAAGTAAGGAATAAATTATGAGTAGAAAACATAGAGCACCAGTAAGAGAAGTTTTACCTGATCCAGTTTATAACGACATTGTTGTTACTAAATTTATAAATGGAATTATGAAAGGTGGAAAAAAATCTATTGCTGAGAAAATTTTCTATGGTGCTATGGACCAAATAGAAAAGAAAGCTAACGAAGAAGGCATCGTAATCTTTAAAAAAGCTATGAGTAATGTAAAACCGGCTGTCGAAGTTAAATCTCGAAGAATTGGTGGAGCAACATACCAAGTACCTGTAGAAGTTCGATCAGTGAGAAAGCAATCTTTAGCTATCAGATGGTTAAGAGATAATGCTAAATCTAGAAGTGGTAGAACGATGATAGATAAATTAGCAGATGAGCTAATTGATGCAGCAAATACAAGAGGTGGAGCTGTTAAGAAAAAAGAAGATGTTTATAAAATGGCTGAAGCAAATAAGGCATTTGCTCACCTTAAGTGGTAGTTAAATTATTAGAAATTGATTATATTAAAAGCACTCCTATGAGTGCTTTTTTTTTGTCTAAGGAAAACAAAATGAACAACCAACAAAGTCCTTTTAATAATTTCAATCCCCCAAAGATAAACTTAAGGTGGGGAGCTTTAATTATTCCGTTTTTTCTATTTCTTTTAGCCATGAGAAGTTGGACCGTAATTGATGCTGGTTATAGAGGTGTCGAAATTAGGCTTGGAAAAGTACAAGGTCAATTAGAAGAAGGGTTTCACTTTATCATGCCATTTGTTACAAGGGTTCAAAAAATACCAGTCCGAGAAACAAAAATTCAAAATACCGTTCAATGTTACAGTCAAGATGCTCAAGTAGTGGCTTCTACTTTCTCTGTAAACTTGTATCCGGTAAAAACAGAGATTAATCAATTGTATCAAGAGGTTGGGGCAGACTTTATCACTCAATTAGCACCACAAATAATTGAAGCTTCAATAAAACAAGTTATCGGTAAATATAAAGCCGTCGATTTAATTACGAACAGATTAAAAGCTACCCAAGAAATTCGTATGATAATTTCTGATAGCCTAAAAGAAAAAAGACTTATTGTTGTAAACTTTGAATTAGTTAATATTGATTTTGATGATGCTTTTGAAAAAGCTGTTAAAGATAAAGTCATTGCAGTTGAGCTTTCAAAAAAATCTCTAAATTTATTAGAAAAAGCAAAAAATGATAAGCAAATAAGAATAACTGAAGCAGAAGCAGAAGCTGAATCTATGAGGATTCGAGCTGATGCATTACAGACCAATAGAAACTTAATTGAATACGAGACAATCCAGAAATGGAATGGAGTGTTACCTCAGTATATGATGGGTGATTCAGTGCCTTTATTAAATATCAAAAAATAGTTATGAGTGAATTAAGTGAATTTAGAAATATAGGAATAATGGCTCATATCGACGCCGGTAAAACAACGACTACAGAAAGAATTTTGTATTATACAGGAATTAATCACAAAATTGGTGAAGTTCATGATGGTGCTGCAACGATGGACTGGATGATCCAAGAGCAAGAGCGTGGAATAACTATTACTTCTGCTGCTACAACATGTTTTTGGAATAAACATCAGATAAATATTATAGATACTCCAGGACATGTTGATTTTACAATTGAAGTAGAGAGATCTTTGAGAGTTCTTGATGGTGCTGTTGGTGTTTTTTGTGCTGTTGGCGGAGTAGAGCCACAATCTGAAACAGTTTGGAGACAAGCTGATACTTATAAAGTTCCAAGAATAGCTTTCGTTAATAAGATGGATAGAACCGGAGCTGACTTCCAAAATGTCATTGATGAGCTGAGAGAAAAACTTGGAAAGAATGCTTTAGCGATACAAATACCGGTTGGATCTGAGGAGAACTTTACAGGAGTTATTGATCTTGTTGAGATGAAAAAAGTTTTATGGACTGATCAATTAGGTGAGAGTTATGAAGTTGTTGATATTGCTGAAGATGAATTAAGCAAGACCCAAGAATATAGAGAGAAGTTATTAGAGGGGCTGGCAGATTTAGATGATGAGTTAATGGAGAGTTTTTTAGAGGGAAAAGAGATCAACAAAGAGAAGATCAAAGCTGTTATTCGAAAGAATGTTGTAAAAAATAAAATAGTTCCAGTTCTTTGTGGAAGTGCTTTTAAGAACAAAGGAGTCCAAACTTTACTTGATGCCGTTGTTGATTACTTGCCAGCTCCATGTGACCTTGAAGATGTAAGTGGTTACTCCATTAAGGATAAAGATAAAGTAATTTCTAGAAAAAATAGCACAAGTGATTCATTTAGTGGCATGGCTTTTAAGGTTATATCTGATCCATTTGTTGGGAGATTAACATTTTTTAGAATCTATTCTGGATCTATCAAGGTCGGAGATTCAGTCTTTAATCCTTTAAAAAATAAAAAAGAGAGAATTCAAAAAATATTAAAGTTGCATGCCAATAAAAGAAAAGAAGTTAAACAAGCTGGTGCTGGTGAAATCATTGCTATTGCAGGACTTAAGGATACGATCACTGGAGAGACTCTTTGTGATCAAAAAAATGCAATTATTTATGACTTAATGGATTTTCCAGAAACAGTTATTGCTATTGCTATTGAAGCCAAAACTACTTCAGATCAAGATAAATTAATTGATATTTTAAAAGGTCTAAAAATAGAAGACCCTTCATTTAATTTTCAAGAAAAAAAAGATACTGGTCAATTATTAATTTATGGAATGGGAGAGCTTCACTTAGATATTATTACAGATCGACTCGATAGAGAATTTGGAGTTAAGGTCAATATTGGAAAACCTCAGGTCTTTTATAGAGAAACTATTGAGCGTGAAGTCACTGAAAGAGCAGAGTTTAAAAAAGAAGTGGGTGATAAAATTCAATTTGGAGCATGCCAAATATCTGTCAAGGCCTTAGAAGGTGACGTCGAAGTAAATTTTAAATCGAGCTCTAAAGAAAGAAGTATTCCTAAAGAAATATATCAAGCAATTGAAACAGGAATTAGAGATGCAATACCAGGAGGAGGATTAGCAGGCTATCCTTTTCATTCTTTGGAAGTTGATCTTAAAAATGTTGAATATGATGAAGAAACCTCTAGCGAAGTAGCCTATAAAATTGCTGCTGCCAATGCATTTAGAAATGCATGTGTAAAAGCTAAGATTTTATTAATGGAGCCCATGATGAATTTAGAGATTAATACTCCTCATGAGTTTTCAGGAGATGTTATTTCTGATGTGAATAGTAAGCGTGGCCGGGTTGTCTCAATAGAAGTTTCCAAAGACGGAAGAGAAGTTATAAAAACAATAACACCTTTATCTGGGTTGTTTGGTTTTAGTACTGATCTAAGATCTAAAACACAGGGGAGAGCGACATTTACAATGCTTTTAAGTCATTATGAAAAAATGCACTTAGCTAAGACTAAAGAAGTTTTAGAAAAAAGAGGTATAATTTATAATGGATAAAAAAAGGCCAACAATTAACTTGTTGGCCTGCTTAACAACCTAGTTCCCTGGTTGATAGTTTTCAATCAAATCTCTTTGATTGTTTACTGCAGAATTAACTTCAATTGAAATTAAATTCTTAGTTCTTCCCTGATTCATTGGGTTAGTCCTTTTTAGATTCCCAAATCATCTTGAACTAATGCATTCAGAAAACCTCTGAATGCATTACAGTAAGGCTAAATTTTTAAAAAAGAATACTTTTTTAAAAACGGCTCGATTAATACAAAGTATTAACCTTCTTGAGCACGAACCATCACAATACTGCAATAGTCAAAGCCATCCACTGAAGTAAAACAGATACCTGAATTACCTCTTCTTGCAGCGGCTTTAAACTCAAGATTCTTATTCTAACCTTTTAAATAAGTTAGTAAATTACGAACCATGGAAAATAAGAGTCTTCGATTAAAGCCAACTCTGTAACCATTTTTGTGAATGATTACTTGATAAATACTATCATTGAAATACGAGACAAAAGGTATGTTTTTTTTTCTAGTTATTTTAATAACTTCAATTTTTTTATATGGATTAAGTTATAGGGAATAAAAAAATATTAGGAATTAAAGTTGTCGAAAATGAACGAGCCTAGAAAAATTTTGGACTAAGTGAAAATACATTTGATGTAAGAGTACCAAGTTTTACTTAGATAAGTTTTAAGAGATGAAATTTATCTACACGCACAAAGAACAAGTTGTGACCAAATTTATGGGCATTGGAAAAAAAATACATAGGAAAGACGAAAGTGAAACCTAGTTAAGTTTTTGAAATTATTACCGAATAAATGAATTGAAATAGTTTTTATAAAAATTTGTTCATGATGATAAAATTTCATTGAACATTAAAAAGGTTATACGTATTGTGAAATTTGTTTATTTACTTATATTCATACTTTTGTCTTGTGTTGGGACCTTGGAAGATAATCAAAAAAAGGATGACTCGACAATTAGTGATCCAAACCAAGATTTTATTTTCAACGGAGCTGAACAAGGAATTGCTGTTTCTAATACACGGCTTGCAGTGAGGTTTTTCCCGGCTCTTGGAGGATCAGGAAATTTTAGATACCAACTTCTGGATGAAGGTGGAAATGTTTTAACTGGAGATGATGGTGCTAACTTAGATAAAGATTCCAATGGAATGTTGCACCTTAGTCATGCTGGATTTGTTTCTGGAACATCAAATAGAGTTTTAGTTAGAGCTATAGACATCGATAGGGATATACCTGATAGAAATTCAAATTATGTTAATATTGCTTTACCAGCGGGAGATTATCCTGAGTTTAACGGAGTGGATCGTTGTGAGGCTTTCCCTGGAGCAAATGGTGCTTCGCAATTAAATGTTTATTGGGATCAAGGAAGAATAATCCCTGATGCATTTTTTGGGTTTAAGCATAATAGTGTTGGTTCATATAAAATTTATTATTGTAAAAAATCTCTTGGAACTGATTGTCTATTCACAGCTAGTCCTGATCGTGTTGAAGTCAATGTTACCAACCCTTTTGATACTCAATTAACAGTTGCAGGATTAACTCCAAACACGAATTATTATTTCCGAACGACGGCTTTGTCAGTGGGAGATTTGAGTGCAGGAATAGTTCAATTTGAAGAACAAAATATTGAATTCACTGAATGTCAGACTCAAGTTTCTTCAGGACCAATTGTTTTTGGAGGAATTACTGATGTTATTTTAGCTGATGGGGAAGATGGTATAAATGAAGCCACCGTAGAATGGGCTCAAGCAAGCGGAGGGTATACTGGCTATATTATCTATTATCATCCAGTCATAGATGGTGATTCAGTTTTTAATTATCTAGATCCAGATATACAAACTGTTACTATTTTAGATCCTCTTCAGCAAAGTTTAGATCTTGTTGGACTTGATTCTTTTACTCATCATGCATTTTTAGTTAAGGCCTGTCCTGATTTAATTGCTGATCCAAATTGTAATGCTGGAAATGATGGTGCAGCAGAGATTATAAAAGAGATGAAACCACCAATTGCTTCTTTTGGAGGAATTGTTGTTAGTACTAATGATGTAAATAATCCATCAAATGTATTTTTAAATTTTGTTCCTGCTGATACCAGCTTTGGAGGAATCTTTGATGAGTATAGGGTAATTATTAGTGATGGAACAACTGATTATGATATTACAAATTCAAATGTATCTAATAAGTTAGGTGATTTATTTCCTACTGCTCCTGTTGATTATTTAGATTTATACTTAGATGGATTTATAGCGTCGAATATATCAAGCACTTTTGCAAAATTAAATGGTTTAAAACCTGGAGTGATCTATCAAGCAGATGTACAAGCTTGGGTTGATAGAACTTCACCTTTACCGATTCAAGGTGGTAACATTGTAGTTGCTTATGGAACAACGTCTACAGTTCCTGTCCCTGTCAGTAATGATGATACGACTGCACCGCTTGCTTCTTTAATGACAGTAACTCCTGTTACTGGAACCTTAAAAGAAACTGAAATATTAAGATTTAATTTAACATATAATGAAAACATAGTAATCACAGGAACTCCTAGAGTTGGAGTGAACATAGGTGGCGTAACTCAATTTGCGAGTATGGTTTCTAATACTGCTAATTCTCTTACTTTTGAATATAGTATTCAAAATGGGGATAATGATTTAGATGGTATTGAATATGATACGAATACTGTTTCATTAAATGGTGGAACGATAGCCGATCTTTCCGGAAATAATGCCAACTTAAATTTTGTAGGAGTTGCACCTCCAATAGATTCAATTTTTGTAGATACTATTCCACCTAATCCACCTACGGGAATTGTGATCACTAATGATTGGATTAGCTCAACTACGGTTGATCAAATCGCATCATGGACAAATCCAGTTTCAGACTTTGCTTTTGCTGAAGCAGGAATTGGATCTAATGGTAGTGGAAATGCTAATACTATTGCATTTACAAATGCCATTGCGCCTTCAAGCCATACTTTCTTTGGTTTGAATACAGGACCTTTAATAGAATGTAATGTTGAGTATCAAGTTATGGTTAGAAGTGTAGATGCTGCAGGACTTTACTCCACAGTTGCTGCAAGTCCTCAAACTTTTAAATTTGATGAAACAGCTCCGAGTGCTACGACTGTAAATTTAGTAGGTACAACGAGTGATATTTTTGTTGCTAATGAAGTAAGTTGGGGATCAACAAGTGATAATTGTGGACCTATTGATCATTATGAAATTGCTATCGGTTTTGATGATGATGGTGGAGATGGATTTGGAAGCGATGATTTAAATAATGTTTTAGATTGGAGTGAAGTTCCTGGAGGATCAGGGACTGTAAACTATCAAGCTCAAAGTGGAGTTGATGGTATGACTTTTACTCTAAATGCTAGTGAAGATTTTTATGTTTCCATTAGAGCAGTTGATGAAGCTGGTAATCCAGCAGCCCCAGCCAGTTCAGCGTCTTTTGTGGTTGATATTGCAGGGCCAAGTACTCCATCAAATTTAGCAATAACAACTAACTGGGTAAGTGGAGCATTGCCAATTGTAAGTCCAATAGTTTCTTGGATTAATCCAGGTGAGCCAGATTTTGACCATGTAAGTATTGCTTTAGGGTCTTCTATAGGACAAGAGGATATAGAAAGTCTTTTAAATCTTGGTACTTTCGTAAATTATTCGTGGCCTAGTTTAAATGCTGGAATTGTGGATTGTAATCAAAATTATCCAAAAGTTATCGCCTATGACACTGTAGGAAATCCATCAGTTGCTGCAACTGATCCAAATGTCTGGTTTGCTTGGGATAATGTTGCTCCAACTTTTGCTGGAGGTGATACGGTTGATATTACAGCTGGAGGTGAAATTCTACCTGGAACTGCTCCTATTGCAAATTGGGCTGCAAGTACAAGAGCAGATAATTGTAATGCGATTGCTACCTATGAAATAGGAGTAGGATTTGATGATGATGGAGATGGATTTGATGCTGGAGATATAGATAACTTATTATCTTTTACTACAGTTCCAGGAGGCAATACAGTAACTCAATATCAAGTAATAGACGGGGTTGATGGATTCTCTCTTGGCTTTGTTGGTAATATTGATTACTTCACATCTGTTAGAATTATTGATGAAGCAGGAAATGTTTCAACTGAAATTACTTCACCAATACCATTTTCTTTTATTATACCTCCTGATCAAATTTCAGTTGTTGAACCAGCTGAAATTGGAGTGAATGAAATTGAACTTGGTTGGGTAGAGCCAAATGATAACGGGAACGCAATTAGTGATTATATCATTGAATTTAAAGAATCAAGTAGTGGTACATGGATAACTTTTGGAGATCCAATTTCAAATGATACCCGCGCAACAGTTACAGGTCTTTTAGAAAGTACAGACTATGATTTTAGAATAACGGCTTTTAATGGATCTTATTCAGTTCCTTCTCCGCAAGTGACTGAAAAAACATTTCCTAATCATCCATTTTTTAATGGAAGTCAAAACGCTGCTCTAAATTTAGGAGGAGCAACTGATTCTCAGATTGTTGCCTTAGAAAATGGAACCGCTATTGAGGTTAATGGTGCATCTATAACTACATTAAATAAAGGCGAAGTTCATAGATTAACTACTTTTCAAAATGATACGATGACTTCTACTAAAAAGTTTTTTGTAGCTGGAAGACGAGGTTCGGGAGGTGCAGTTAGTAAAGGTAATATTGTTTGGAATGTTGCAGCTTGGGCCGGAAGAGAGTTTCTTTTCAATGGTGCAAGATACGAGTCACATATTTATACAGTTTTTTCTTTTGAAAATGCCAATACGATTGATATTTACAGAGATGGAACTCTAGATTCTAGCATAACAATTAATGAAGATGATTTTCATACTTTTACTTTACCTCTCAACGGTTCTTACCACGTTATTAGTAGTGGAGTTATTACAGGTTATGTATATTCTTCAGGTACGGGAGGAGCTAATGTTGTAGATTCATATCCTGTAATGCCATTGTCAAAAGATATCATTGGTTACCAATCTAATTCAGGACAATACAATGTTGTGATTAATAATACTCCTTATACAGAGTATCAATCAAATTCAAATACACCTACAACAGGGACTTTTACAAATTCAACTTATACAACTCTGACGGGTGGAGGATCTCTGTATACTGGAGAAGTTTCAAGAGTAATAGGGTTAAATAAAATGACTGCAAGAAGTTATGCCGATAGTAATGGTGGAAATACAGCATCACATGTACCCATGACTAAAATGAGTAAGAAGTATGCAATAAATTCAGACATTGATTATATTGCTTTTGGATCTGATAAACCTGCACTCATCACTTATAGAGAACCTGGAGGCTCGGATCAAACTTTAACATTAACTAGAATTGGTACTGATCCTCTTGCTCCTTATAAGGGTAGATTAACAAATCTAGCGGAGGGAACATACTTTGAATCTCCTGATAGATATGGAGCTTGGTACCAACCTTCTGATGATATTGGAAGTTCTGACCAAGATGAGACTGTTATGTTTGGGTTTGATTAAGATAAAGGAAAAAATGAACGTTGTACGTGTGTTGTTGTTCTTATTACTTTCCTTGTTTGTTTCATGTAACGGACAGGTAGATGATGAAGATAACGAAAAAAATTTTATTGTTGATCCAAATGACCTAGGTAAGATCACCTATGTAAATGGGAATCTAGATTTTGGGCCAGTTCCCATAGGAACTGTTCATGAAAGATATATCTTAATTAAAAATACAGGAAAGCTGGCTATTACAGACTTTGAAACTAAATATGATGATGAAGATTTTAGTCTAATTTTTAGATACTCAGGTCAAACTGCAGAATTTCCTGGAGAAAATGGTACTTGTACTAACAGATTAGAAGTCAATCAAACATGTCTTTTATCTATAGCTTACCTTCCGACTACTTCAGTTGAAAATAGTGTAGAATTTAAATTAAGATATAAGGATGGTCTTGGGTTTTCTGAGTCTTCAATGCAAATTACATCACTTTCAGGAACTAACGGATCAATTGATATTCAGCCAGACATAGTAAATTTTGGAGACATTGACTTCAATGATCAAAAGTCTATGAATGTTGCAATCAAAAACATTGGTGAGCTGGATTTAAGAATTTTAAATATTTTATTAGAGCAAGGAACAGATACACTTTTTGATATTGATTTTAATGATCCTTTAACAACCTGTGTTCAGGTCGATCAAATTTTAGGTGAGAATGAGAGTTGTAATTTAGCTATTAAGGTTGATACTAATGCTGTCGCTGTTTATGATGACTACTTTCATTATTTTGAGATTAGCTTCTTGGAAAATCCAACAGCATCTTCGACTTCTACGTTAAGAACAGATGTGCGAGCAGGAGTTTATTCTCTTGAAGGAATTCTAGAAACTACTCCTCTTGTGAAGTATCAAAATATAATTACTGGATCTAGTAGAAATTTAAGTTTTCAAGTTAGAAATATTGGTCACAATGCAGCAGTCGTTAAAACGATAAACTCGCCAGCAATAAGTGACTTGAATTTCACTATTGATACGACGGATTGTACAAATTTATCCAATGAAATCTTTGCTGCACCAGGTGAGGTGATAATTCCACCTGATGCAATATGTATATTAAACGCAAATTTAAGTCCACTTGTCACAATGCCAACGCAAGCATTTGCTTACACAAACTTAAGTATCGATTATGATAATTTAAAAACGGGAATAGTAACGACACCTGATATTGCTCTTGAGGGGAATGTTATAAAGTCTGGTTTTATTGAGATCTTGGATGACTTAGATGTATCTGCTTCTTCTTGGAATTCTCCGACAACAATCGTTTCAAATGATTCAAGAATATTTGAATCTGCAACTTTCAAAATTAAACATAATGGTGAGACGCCAGTTACGATTGAATCTTTTAATTTGTCTGGTCAAGGAAGGGAATATTTAAATGTTACAGAGAGTTGTAATCAAGTTTTAAATGTCGGAGATGAGTGTACCTTCACAGTTACTTTGTTACCAACACTTACTGTCTATAATACAATACTGAGTACTATCATAAATTCAAATTTAAATATTCAATTTACAGATGAATCTATCGATCCTAGTAATAATTTTATTCAACGAGATATTGACTTTACCGTATCTGGAAATCTGGATCTTAAAAGTGAGTTAGTTTTTGAGGAGTATGATGCAGGTGCAGCAAGGTCCGGGAACTCAGTTGCCAATAGTGCTGTTTTTGAAAAAATTTATATTAGAAATATAGGTGGAATAGCTGAAGATACATTTTCTTTACAAAACAGCAATACTACTAATTTCAGTGCAGTTAATTCAACGACGATTGATGGAGATGGAGTTAGTAATTGTTTACAACTCATTGCTACTTCTACACAACTTAATCCTCAGGATCAGTGCTTTTATGAAATGCGAGGACTTTCAGCAGTCAACGGAGACTTCGCGACGAATTTAAATATTGTTTTTGGCTCAACATCTGAAGTATCAGATGTCTTCGCCTTAGATATTAGTTTTATTAACCCTGCTCAAATTGCAACAACGAATTCTTCAGCTGCAGATAAGGTTAGCTATATAACCTATAATGCTGCTTATCCAGGTGTTGGATCATCAACGAGTACTGGAGATGCTTCAGTTTCGCGTAAATACTCAACAGGTTCATCAGTTGCAACGTCACAAATAACTTTAAATACAATTGCAACTAACTTTGATTTAGCGGTTATTGACGGAGGACTTGGCGCAATTGGTTCACAAGAGACAATTACGTTTGTTCTAGGAAATTCCGGAGAATTCCCTCTTGGAATCAATAGCGTGACTGTTACAAGTGGTAATGCTCTTTATAAAACTTCATCAGGTTGTAAAACAGGAGCAAGTATTGCCTCAGGCTCTGATTGTGAAGCCTCGTTTGATGTTAATTATTTAAATTCTTCTTTAGAAAATTCAGAAGTTGAAATAAAATATACTCTTGGAGATAAGACAAACCCTGATGATGTGAATTTCATTGAATATACGTCTTATGTTAAAGTTTATTTTAAAGGCTATGACCCAGCTACGGTTGCAAATCTAAATCCCTACAAGGGAGCAAGTATTTTATCAGAATTAGAGTTGGCAACTACAACCGGACCAGATAATTCAATTTCAGATACTTTCAAAATCCAAAATGATGGAGCTCAGATTGCAACTGATATCCATTATGCTCTATTGTTAAATGGAAGCATTGTTACATTAACTGGTGCAGCTGGAGAAGAGTTAGTGTTTCCTAATTATGTAGCAGGGGCATCACCTATAGACGAATATTTAATTAATGATTCAGGGACTTGCACAGGAGGATCCGGAAACGATATAAATTCTGCCGGAGATTGTGTTTTTGGAGTTGATTTTAATCCTGGATCTTTAGGTATTACAAATTATGAACTTCAATTTAGATATTTTAATGGAGCAACCTACGTCTCAGAAGTATTTGGTCTTAAAACTACGGGATTAACTCCTGCTAAACTAGATGTTGGAGAAGTTTTAGGGAACTTCCCATTTTATGAGTATGATTTTGAAGGTCAAGTGATAGATGATACTTATACTCATGAAATATCAATTACTAATACTGGAGAAACAGATGCAACGAATTTTACCCATGATTTATCAGGTGGGTCATTTGCTTTTGAAGATAATTCAACGACTTCTCCAACGTGTTCAACAACAATTGCAGCCGGCACAACTTGTTATCTTAATTTAGTCTTCAACCCTGTATTTACGAATATTGGAGTTGAAGAGAATAAAAATTTTATCGCTACCTATGAAACTGGAGCAATCTCAGGATCAATGTTAACTGAACAAATTGAGATAAACACCAAAGGCCTGACTGAAAACATTAGATCAAAACATTACGGTTGGGATGAAATTTATTCAATGGGATATAACCAAGCATATGCTGATGAGCTAAATGGAGCTGGGGGTAGTTATTTACCTGAGAACTTAGGATATATAAGCTTTACTTGGTATACGATGGATGATGCTGATGGAGATGCAGATAAATATTTTATATTCAAATCTACAGAGGATGATATCGATATTTACAATGATTCTCCACATGCAGTTATTACTCGAGATGGTAGTGCTACTTATACTTATGAAGATAAGAATATTACCAATACTCCATTAAAAGTTTTTTATTATAAAATCGTTCCTGAAAAAAATGGAGCAATTTCACAAATAGTTTCAAATGATTATCCCGTTTCGGATTTAAGGATTGTCATTCCTAATAAATTTGAAGCATTGATTCATAAATATATGATGAATAGAGACCTTTGTAAGTTGATGGATCTAACAGATACAACTTTGCCAAGCTTTGATCCTGTTTCAAATGGTTGTGAATACTTAGATAAAAATAATGCTCCAATGTTTGTGAATAATAATTATGACTTCTCAGTTGATATGTTTGAAACTAGTGGTATTTACCAATCAACTAATACAATTATAAATTCAGACCAAGGAGTACCTTTAGAGATGAATTTTGATGATTCATTGGCACATTGTGAGTCTAAGAGCGTGATTTACTCTTCTCCAGAATCATTTTTTACAAACTCATTTGAAAAAACTCTTCCCAATAGACTAGAACATTCAATATATGCAGCTTTAGAAAGTGGAGAATTTTATGACGCCTCACTATGCCTTTATGATGAAGTAGATCCTCTAACCGGCGATCAAGTAGATTGCCAATCAAAATTTTTGATTGAGCAAGCTGTAGGTGGTTTAAGAGAATGGACAAGCTCTCAAGTATCAGGCTTTGGTAAAGGAGAAACTACAACTTATACATCGTTTACTGATAGTTTAATAAATAACATAGACTACACTAAACACTTTCAATCAATTCAAGGTATAAATAGTAAAAACCTCTTAGACCCTGTAGCTCTTGATAATACTTGTCTCAATCTCGTTACTGGAATAGTTGAAAGAGAAGGAGCATTAGGATGTGTGGGAGACAATTATGCAACATTTACTGATGATCCAGCTTTAGCTGGAGCAAAAGTAATAGATATTTCTACCGAAGCAGCCAATACAAGATTATTATTATGGCACTTTAATTCTGACCTCTCTGGTCAGAATATTACGGTTAATGCTCAAGCCGGTGGTGGAGAGAGTGATGGAGAAGCAACTCAAAATAACTCCTCTATTTATACTACTGAGTTTATCCCTAGTATAAGTCCTAGAGGTACAGCTAGATGTGTAACAAGAATAGGATACTAATAGATTAATGGTTTCAAATTCATAGGAAGTTCTTTATTTTGAAGAACTGTTTACTCTCATCAAAACTTTATAAGCACTACAATCAAGTATTATTTTAAAAAATGTTTATTTAGGAACGAATGACCCCATAAAAAAATGCATAGCAATAATTTGATTAATAATTATACTATATAAATAGTTAATCTAAAGGAGTAATGAGTGAATATCTGGGCCGTCTTGGTGTTTTTATCTTCAATTTTATATATCTATGTCAGCTTTTTGTGGACATCTAGTAATCAACCGTTAATTTATTTCGATGCAACAAGTTTATTCATTGTTGTCGTTGGTACGATAATCGCTGTTACCTTAAGTGTAGACATAAGAAGATTATTTAAATTATTTATGGTTTTTATAAGAAGATTTTTCTTTGGGAAAAATTATGAATTTAGAACATTAATTATGGAAGTTATGACTCTGACTGAATCTTTTAGAAAAGGTGAAAGTCTTAGTGGTTTAATTCCAGGTATAAGTGATGATTTTTTACAAGAATCTGTTCAAACAATTGATGATGGAATTCTTGAAGGACAAGACTTAATTGAATTATTAGAAAGTCGAAATGAAAATGAACTTTTAAATAATGAAAAAGAGGCTAATCTTTTCCAAACAATGTCAAAATTTCCTCCGGCTTTTGGAATGATCGGGACTACTATGGGTATGGTTGCACTACTGGCCAACCTTGCAACTTCAGATGATGCGATAGGGACCATTGGACCAATGATGGCCGTTGCCTTGATTACAACTCTATATGGAGCAATCTTGGCTAACCTTATCTTACTACCAATAGCAGAAAACCTTAAAGGAGACTCTGAAGAAATTTACGAGAAAAATATAATTATTATTGAGGGTGTTAAATTATTATTGAAAAAAACAAACCCAGTTGTTGTTGCTGAGAAGATGAATTCTTTTCTTCCAAAATCTAAAAGACTTGATTGGAAAGAAGTTATTAACTCGTAATAAAAAAAGAAAATATGAGAAAAAATAATACAAGAAGAAAAAGAGCTGAAAGTGATGAGGGTACATGGCTAGTTAGTTATGCCGATATGATGACCCTGGTTGCTTGTTTCTTTATTTTGATGATGGCCCTAGCTAATTATGAACCTGTAGGATTTACTAAAAAAGTTCAAGAACTATCGAAACATTTCAACAAAGATAAATATAAGTCTTCAGATGTGAAGCTAACAACTCTAACAGAAGAAATAGCAAGTCATCCTAAGTTACAAAAAATGACTAAGATTTCTAAGAAAGATTCGAGATTAATAGTCAGTTTTAGTGGAACAACTTTATTTAAAGGAGATTCTTATAAGCTAACTGATGAAATGTTATCTCCTCTAGATGCATTAATAGATTTAATCAAAACCAGAGATGATTCCTATAAAATTTTAATTGAGGGACATACATCAAACCTACCCTTAAAAGATAAGAGTTTAATATCGAAGTGGCATTTAAGTGCTTTGCGAGCAGCAACCATAGCTAAACGATTTGAATATTTTGGATTTAATACCGAAAATATTGTTCCAATTGGAAGAGGGGCAACAGAGCCAATCTTAGCCAATCAAGACAAATTTGGTGAGAACATTAAAGAAAACATTGTTTTAAATGATAGAGTAGAAATTAAGATTCTCGAGTCAAAGGAAGTCGAAAAATCAGACAAGAAAACTAAATTAGGTCTTGGGGTATACTTCAAAGATTAAAAATGATTATAGCCATAATAGATAAAGAAAAAGACAAAGAACCTCTTGAAAATTATTTCAAACAGCATTCTAAAGACTTTCGATTCTATAATAATCTTCAAGATGGAATTCAGATAGCATTAAGTGGAAATGTAGAATACATCGTGCTCGATACAGATAACGAACCTGTTCTTTCTATTGATAGGTTGAATTTTTTCTCTAAAGAAAATGAAACTCCATGTATAGTATTAACTTGTAATGCAGGACTTTCAGCTAAAACCAGAATCGCGGCTAAAGATAATTCCTACCTTACCACTGCTTTGTATGGTGATACATATCCTGATCTTAGCCAAATTATTGATTTAAAAAGAAAATTTAAAAATAAAAATGTTCATTTTGTAAAAAAGAAAAAAATAATCGAAAGATCTTATTATAATATTTTCAGCACGGTTTTAAATGGGGGTGTAGTTGCTTTTCTTTTGGGAATTCTTGCATATTACTCATATTTATTTTTCACAAGCCAGATCGAAATACAACAAGAATTTAAATACTTTGCCTACATTTGGGCTGGGTTGGCAGTTATAGGAATAGTTAATTCACTATTAATCTTAAAAGATTCAAAGCGAGATAGAACTTTAAGTTTTGTTTTTGCTGCATGTTCATTTATCTTATTATTTTTTAAATTTAATCTCTTTTTACCGATGGTGATTATTTCTGTGTTAATTCTATTGGATTACTTTTTATTAAAACCAATTATTCAACATATTAAAAATATGATGCATGTAAGAAAAGAACCACGCTATGCAGTTGATGGATACATATATGTGATTTCTTCACAAAGCTCAGAGAACTTTAACGCAAGATTGGTTGATTTATCAAATTCAGGAGCCTTGATAGAATCTAAGGAAATGTTTATTCAAGGAGAAGAGTTAAAAATAAACAATGAAGCTTTTAGTATCTTCGCTGATGTTAAACGATCCTTTAAATCTGGTGAAAGTTACAAAACGGCCTTAGAATTTCATTTGGTTACCAAGGCCAATGAGCTCGCAATTAAAGAATATATTCGTACGAATTCTGTAGAGAGTTAAGTCTTAAGCAATGCTTAAATTATAAAAGCCTAAGCTTTTTAAAAAATTTCTAGCCAACTCAAATAGCCACTAAAAAGTGTCACTTTTTCTCAAACTTATAATTTTTTAATTCCAATTTAAATTACTCAAGTACATGAAATTACAGCCGATTAGCAAATTGAAAGGAATGTTATTAGTAATAAGTTTAAAATATTTAAGTTAAAGATATTTTTATTTTGAAAAGGTGGTACGTCAGTGATTAGATCTAAAATCTTTATTTTTTTAGTGTCTATGTTTTTAGTTTCTTGTGTCGGGACGATAGAAGATAGTGATAAAACAGATAAATCAACAGTTAATGATCCTAAGCAAGATTTTGCTTTTTCTGGTATTGATAGTGGTTTATGGGTATCAAATACAAAAGTTTCGGTACGATTTAGAGCTGCAGTTGGTGGAAGTGGGAATTTTAGATACCAACTTCAAGATGAGGGTGGAAATGTAATGAGTGCTGCTAATGGGGCAAATTTACAGAAAGACTCAAATGGAATGTATCATTTAACCACTTCAGGGTTTCCATCTGGTACCGTGCATCGTCTCATGGTAAGAGCTATTGATATTGATCGAAATATAGCCGATACAAACTCCTTGTTTGTTGAGGTAAACTTACCCTCAGATTTATATCCCGACTTTGATGGTGTTGATAGATGTGAAGCTTTTCCAGGTGCAAACGGGCAGAATCAATTAAATGTTTTTTGGAATAAAGGTGGGATTTACCCGAATGGATTATTCGGAAATCTTCCTCATAGTGTTGGTTCATATAGAATATATTATTGTGAAAAGTCTGAAGGTACAGAATGCCTAGAGACGAGCTCTCCTCAAAGAGCAGTAGCTACGATTTTAGATGCAACTCAAGAACAAGCTACAGTTGCTGGGTTAAATGCTAATACTGAATATTATTTCAGAGTTACGGCTGTTACTGAGGGTGTTTCAAGTGATCCCGAAACACAATTAGAAGAAAGAAATATTGAGTTCTCTGAATGTAAAACTCAAATCGCATCTGGGCCAATTGTTTTTGATGGTATCGTTGATGTTGTTTTAGCCGATGGAGAGAATGGAATAAATGAAGCAACAGCTTCATGGGAACAAGCTACTGGTGGATATGAAGGGTATAAGTTATTTTATCATCCAGTTGTAGATGCAGATTCAGCTTTTAACTATTTAGATCCTAATATTCAATCTATTACCATTTTAGATCCACTTGCTGTAAGCCAAGCTATGATTGGTTTAGACTCATTTTCTTATCACGCATTTTTATTAAAAGCTTGTCCTGATTTAATTGCAGACTCAGAATGTACAGGTGGAAATGATGCGAGTGAAACTTATGTTATAAAACAAACTAAACCACCTATTGCTATTTTTAATGGAATAGATAATGCAACAAATGATGTCTCGAATCCTTCAAATGTTTTCTTGAATTTTGTGCCTGCAGATACTTCAACTAGTGGAATTTTTGATGAGTATAGGGTGTATATTAGTGACGGAACAAATGATTATGATATTACAAATACTAATGCATCCAATACGTTAGGTGATATTTATGGTAGTGCAGGTCCGGATTATGCTGACTTATATTTAGATGGATTTGTTTCATCAAATATCACGTCAACATTTGCTAAGTTAAATGGATTAAAGCCTGGAGTTATTTACCAAGCAGATGTTCAAGCTTGGGTTGATAGGACTTCTCCTTTGCCAATTTCTGGTGGAAATATTTCTATTGAATACGGTTCACAAACAACTGTGCCGGTAGCCATTAGTAACGATGATACAACTCCTCCTCTTGCTTCGGGAATGACTGTTTCTCCTCAAAACGGAATCTTAGTATTGGATGATGTTTTAACAATTGTCTTAACTTATAATGAGTCGCTAGTGATAACGGGAACTCCTAGAGTTGGAATCGATGTCGGAGGTGTTACCAAATACGCTGATATGGTTTCTAATACATCTAATTCTTTGACTTTTGAATATACAGTTGTAAATGGAGATAATGACTTAGATGGTATTGCTTTTGATACCAATGCAGTCTCTTTGAATGGGGGCTCAATTGCAGATTTATCTGGAAATAATGCAAACTTAAACTTTGTTGGTGTCGCTCCAGTTGTTTCTGGCATTTTTGTAGATACAACACCTCCAGATGCTCCAGTGAATATTACTTTTAGTAAACCATGGTTAAGTAACGTCATTATAAACCAAACAGCTTCCTGGATAAATCCAACATCAGATTTTTCTCATGCCGAAGTAGGGGTTGGCTCTAGTGGAAGTGGCGTTGCAAATGCTGTAGCTTTTACTACTGCAAGTTCTACAAATACTCATGCTTTTCCAAATATAAACTCAAACTTGGTAGAATGTTTTCAAGAATATCAAGTTGTTGTTCGAAGTGTAGATGCGGCAGGATTGAAATCAACAATCACTTCAAGTCTTGGAACTTTTAAATTTGATGCTACAGCTCCACAAACCCCAACGACTTCACTTATTGGCACGACTTCAGATATCTTTGTTGCTAATGAAGTAAGTTGGACATCAGTTACAGATTCATGTGCACTAGATCATTACGAAATTGCAATTGGTCGAGATGATGATGGAGATGGTTTTGGAAACGATGATATAAATAACACACTTGATTGGACAGAAATTCCAGGTGGTACGGCTACAACTCAATATCAGGCCCAAAGTGGTGTCGATGATATGACTTTTTCTTTAAATGCATCAGATGATTTTTATGTAACAATTAGAGCCGTCGATGAAGCTGGAAACTTTTCAGCTCCAGGTTCTAGTGCTGCTTGGCAAGTTGATATTGCAGGCCCTAGTACTCCTATCAATCTAGCAATAGGATCTCAGTGGTTAAATGGACCTTTACCTGTTGATAGTCCTACAGTTTCTTGGACAAACCCAACTGAGCCAGACTTTGATCATATAAAAATTGCTTTAGGTTCTTCAATTGGCCAAGAAGATATAGAAGCCTTATTAAATATTGGTACTTTCTCAAGTCACTCTTGGTCCGGACTTAGTTCTATCACTGAGTGTAATAAAAATTATCCAAAAATCTTAGCTTATGATGATGTCGGGAATCCTTCTTTAGCTGCTACAGATCCAAATGTTTGGTTTGCTCATGATAATACAGCTCCAACAATGACTGGTGGAGATATTGATATTTCAGCTGGAGGTGAAGACCTTGCAACTAGTAAAGCTCCTCTTGCTAATTGGTCATCAATTAGTAGAACGGATAATTGTAATGCTATTGAGTATTATGAATTAGCAATAGGTTATGATGATGACTCAGATGGTTTTGATGTTGGAGATGCTGAAAATCTTTTAACTTTTAGACCAGTACCTGGTGGAGATGCGACGTCTCAATATCAAATGGAAAATGGAGTTGATGGTTTCAATTTCACATTGGTTGCAGGATTTGATTATTATATAAGTGCTAAAGTTTATGATAAGGCAGGTAACATTTCTGCTGTCTATAGTGCTTCTACTCCATTTAGTTTTGCTGTAGATAATGATCCACCAATTGCAACTATTACTACAACTTCTCCAAATCCTGTTAATACACCAACTTTTCCGGTGACGATAACATTTTCAGAAGAAGTCTCAGGTTTTACACTTTCAGATATTTTTATCAACAATGGAACAGGTGCAAACTTCTCTGGTGGACCAACTGTTTTTACCATGGATGTGACTGCTACAAACTTTGGAACGGTTTCTGTTGATGTTCCAATTGGTGCTGCTCAAGATGGAGCGGGTAATCCTAATCCTGCTTCTGATCAATTTACTATTTTGTATGCTTCAAATGAGCCTATGAGAACGGTTTGGCAGACTACAAGTGCTAGTGAGACTATTACTCTACCATTTAATAATGGGTTTCAATATGATCTAATTGCAGATTGGGGAGATGGAACATCTAGTGCAATTACCTCATGGAATGATCCAGATAAAACTCACACTTATGCTACTGCAGGATCTTATACTGTTACGCTTTCAGGGATCGCTCAATCATGGCGATTTAACAATGGAGGAGATAAAAATAAAATTTTATCTGTTCTAGACCTTGGAGATGTAGGGTGGACAAATTTATATGGTGCTTTTTATGGATGTACTAATTTATCAAGTGTAAGTGGTGGAAAGACTGGATCAGTTACGAATATGAGTAATATGTTTAGAAACGCTCCAATTATTAATCCTGACACCAGTGGATATGATACGGCTAATGTTACAAATATGCATGCAATGTTTTATGGCGCAACAAACGCAAACCCTAATACTTCAGGATGGAATACTTCAAAAGTTACAAGCATGTCATATATGTTTTATGCTGCTAAAGCGGCAAATCCAGATACTAGTGGTTGGGATATTGGTTCCGTCACAACTATCCATAGTATGTTTAATGATGCAGAGTCTGCAAATCCAAATACAAGTACATGGGATGTATCAAAGGTAACTGAATTTAATGCAATGTTTGCAAATACTGAAGTAGCCAATCCTGATGTATCATCGTGGAATGTAGGAAATGGAGTATTTTTTACCAGTATGTTTTACCGCGCAAGAGCCGCTCAACCAATTGTAAATGGATGGACTACTTCAAAGGTTGTTAATATGGCCGGCATGTTTAATGGTGCAACACTTGCAAACCCAGATGTAAGTGGTTGGGATACTTCCAAGGTTGTGAATATGGATGGTATGTTTTACCAAGCAACTAATGCTAATCCTATTACAACTAGTTGGGATACTGGAAATGTTACATCCTTTAGGAATATGTTTGCTTATGCTCCAGCTGCAAACCCTAACACTAGTACTTGGAATACAGCAAAAGTAAACACTATGCAAAATATGTTTTTAGGTGCTACCTCAGCTGCGCCTCTAACAACAAATTGGGATACATCAAATGTAACAACTATGGAGCAAATGTTTTATAATGCTGCAAGTGCAAATCCAGATACAAGTGGATGGGATACTGCGAAAGTAACAACAATGAGAAGAATGTTTAGAGGAGCTACTAGTGTTAACCCTGATGTAAGTGGTTGGGATACTGGTAAAGTCACCTCAATGCAAGAAATGTTCTATGATGCATTAAACGTAACACCGAATACAAGTGGTTGGGATACTTCTCTGGTTACTAGTATGAGATCAATGTTTTACAAGTGTAACTCGGCAGATCCAGATACAAGTGGTTGGAATACTGCAAATGTTACGGACTTTTATAGTATGTTTAATCGAGCCGGGAGTGCTAATCCAGATACTAGTGGATGGGATACTTCAAGTGCTACTCAAATGTATGCAATGTTTTACAGAGCAGGAAGTGCCAATCCGGATACGACGAATTGGACTGTTGCACAAGTAACAAATATGGATTTGATCTTTCTTCAAGCCTTTTCATTAAGCAATGCTAGATATTCTGATTTCTTAATAATGGTTGATGCTACGACTACTTTTACTGGTTTAAGAATTAGATCAAGCTCTAAATATCAACCAGCTGCTGCAACTGCAAGGGCTGACTTAATTACTGATGGTTGGACTATAACTGATAGTGGTGCTGAATAGAATAATTTAAAAAAACTTAAAGGCGAGTCTAAAACTTGATTTTTTTACTCGCCCAAAATGTCCCTTCATAAGAATAAATTGCCTAATAAGAAAAATATCTTCACTCAAATAAAGAAACATAAAATATGAGCGATAAGTAATCACTACCATAATGGAGATTATTTATGAAGTTACTATTGCTGAGTTTTGTTTTGTGTTCATCTTTTG
>ENA-ORXM01001012-ORXM01001012.1-marine-metagenome-genome-assembly--contig:-NODE-1012-length-42607-cov-4.110158_pt1 | contig 42607 bp, 35 predicted proteins | sample MGYA00237867_ERZ511480 | MGnify/ENA primary metagenome ERZ511480 (study PRJEB26309, sample SAMN06266103) | marine metagenome | isolation source: Algal blade | place: United Kingdom:Sidmouth, United...
TCAATCCGACCGGGCCATCGTCGATATCACTTCGCAACGCGGCGGCACAGTCGTGATGGAGAAGACCGATGCCAAGCGCCACGAGAGCGTACGCGTCGGCCTGGCTGCTGACGCTCGCCGTCGCCGTCATGCCGTTCGCCACGTCGACCGATACCGAGCCTCGTCGGCACGTCTCGCGCCGCCCGGGTGCCTCAGGCGTCCGTCGGCCCCGATCGGAGCACGGATCTTGACCTCACCCATCCGCCCGAAGACGACGACCGGCTTCCGAGAGACCGCGACGCGCCGCCATAGCGGTTCGACGCCGCCGAGCATCCACACGCTCGACGGACAGGCTCGCTCGACGCCGATCTCGCACCGCCGCGTCCTGCTCGTCGAGGACGATCCGCGCATCACGACCGCGCTCTGCATCCGCCTACGCTCCTGCGGCCACCGATTGAGCCACGCGGCCGACTTCAACGAAGCGATCGACAAGGTGATCGACGAGCGACCGGACGTGGCCGTGCTCGACATCAACCTCCCGGATGGCAACGGGCTGCGACTTGCCGAGCGCATGCGTCGACTGCGCGAGACCACCGATCTGCCGCTCGTCATCATCACGGCAAGCCGTGACCCGAGCTATCACGAGCGCGCCGCCGGGCTCGACGTGCCGCTGCTCGAGAAGCCGTTCGCGGCAGAGCGCCTGATCGACGCCATCGAACGGGTCTGTGATCCGGGTGCTCAACGGCGCAGCCTCGGGTCGACCCAGGCATAGGCCAGATCGACGAGAAAGGTCACGACCACGACGGCGAAGACCAGCAGCATCACGACGCTCTCGACGACGACCAGATCGCGGCTGGCGATGCTCTGGAACACCAACCGCCCGAGCCCCGGCAGGTAGAACACGTTCTCGATGATGATGGCGCCGGCGAGGAGAAAGGAGAACTGCAGACCGATGATCGTCAACACCGGAATCATCGCGTTCCTCAATGCGTGCCGCCACAACGCCGCCCGCGGGCTCAGGCCCTTGGCACGTGCGGTCCGCATGTAGTCCTCGCCGAGCACGTCCAGCAGTGCCGAGCGCAGCACCCGGGCGAGGATCGCCGCCTGCGGAAGCGCGAGCGCGACGGCGGGCAAGGTCAGCGCCCGCATCGCCTGCCACACCCCCGCCTCCCAGCCCGGAAACCCCCCGGAGGGCAGCCAGCGCAGCTGGATCGCGAACAACAGTACCAGCAGCATCGCGAACCAGAAGTTCGGCACGGCGATGCCGATCTGGGTGAAGCCCATGACGGCGGTGTCGGCCGCGCCTCCGCGGCGACTCGCCGCGAGCAGCCCGGCTGGGAAGGCGACGAGCACGGCGAGCAGCAGCGCGTACAGCGCGAGCGGCAGCGATACCACGACGCGATCGGCCACCATGTCCTCGATCGGCGTGCGGTAGGTGTACGAGATTCCGAAGTCGCCACGCAGCATGCCCGTCACCCACTCGAGGTAGCGGGCGAGCCCGGAGCGCTCGAGACCGAGCTCGCGGCGCAGCGCCGCGACCGTCTCGGGCTCGGCATTCAGCCCGAGCATGTAGGCGGCGGGATCGCCGGGTACGATCTCTATGGTGGCGAAGACGACGAGGCTCGCGACGAGGAGCGTCGCCGCGAGCGAGAGCGCCCGGCGCGTGACGTAACCGAGCACGGCCCGGGCTCGCCCCGGCGAGCGGGAGCGTTCGCCCTCAGTCCGCCCAGTAGACTCCGGTCATGTCGTTCGCCTGCGTCGGCGAGTTCTCCCACAGCCCTCGGAGCCCGGCCGCCGCGACCCCGGTCTTCGCGAGCTGGAAGAGATAGGCGTTGACCTGATCGTCGGCGATCTTCTCCTGCGCCTCGGCGAGAAGCTCCGAGCGTCGCTCCTCCTCCGTCTCGGTCGCGAAGGAGGCCATCAACGCCTGGAACTCGGCGTCGTCGTAACCGAAGTAGTAATCGGTGCGGGCATAGATGTCGATGTCCATCGGCTCGGTGTGGGAGACGATGGTCAGGTCGAAGTCGCGTCCCTTGAAGACCTGCTCGAGCCACTGCGCCCACTCGAGGTTCTCGATTTCGGTGGCGATGCCGACCTCGCGGAGCTGGGCGGCGACGATCTCGCCGCCGCGGCGTGCGTAGGAGGGGGGTGGGAGTTTCAGCGAAAGCGTCAGCCCGTCCTCGTGACCTGCCTCCTCCAACAGCGCTTTGGCCGCTTCGCGGTCGGTCGCCGAACGCTCGACGAGATCGACGTAGGCGGGGTTGTGCGGGGCGAAGTGCGAACCGATCGGCGTGCCGTAGCCGTACATCGCCCCGTCGATGATCTCGCTCCGATCGACGGCGTGAGCGATCGCGCGCCGCACGCGCACGTCGTCGAGCGGCGGACGGGTGTTGTTCATCGCGAGGATCGTCTCGCCCTCGGTCGAGCCGACGACGACGGCGAAGCGTGAATCGCCCTCGAACTGCGCGAGGTTCTCCGGGGCGGGAAAGTTCGGAAAGGCGTCGATGTCACCTGCCATCATCGCCGCGAACGCGGCGGTCGGCTCGGAGATGAACTTGAACGTCACCTTGTCGAGCCGCGCGGCCTCTCCCCAGTGGCCGTCGAACCGGACCAGCTCGACGCGATCCCCCTGCACCCAGCGCTCGAAGCGGAACGGACCGGTACCGACCGGGGCGGTCGCGGTCGTCTCGGCCGAGGCCGGATCGAGCATGACCGCATCCCCCCAGGCGAGCTTGAACGGCAGACTCCCGTCGGGTTCGGCGAGATTCAGCGCGACGGTCGTCGGGTCGACGATCTCGACACTCTCGATGTTCTCGAACAGCGGCTTCTGCGCGTTGGTCGAGTCCTCCGCCTGTGCCCGCTCGATCGAGAACTTCACGTCCTCGGCGTCGAAGGCCGCGCCGTCGTGGAACTCGACTCCCTCGCGCAGCGCGAACACGTAGCGTCGGCCTTCCTCCTCGATCTCCCAGGAAGCGGCGAGCGCCGGATTCACGCCGCCGTCGGGGCCGAAGCGGGTCAGGCCCTCGAAGACGTTGGCGTAGACGATCTCGTCGATCGCGGCCGCCGCCCCCCCGGTCGGGTCTAGGTTCGGCGGCTCGAGCACCATGCCGAGCGTCACATCGCTGCGGGCGGCCTGCGCGGAAGCGGCGGCCAGCGCGAGCAGCACGGCGGGCAGGAGGGCGTGGACGGCTTTCACGATGACGAACTCTCCGAACGCACGGATGTTGACCGAGCGAGAATATCACGCGCTTTGCGGCCGCCTCGCGCTCCCCTTCGTCACCGCCGCGGACCCTTCCGAGGGGCCCGAGCCATCGCCACCCCGGCCGCCACGCCGACTCCGGAGGAAGGACACCGGGCTTCTCGAGCCGATCGACCCGCCGCCAGCGTGTGCAGCACGCTCGGGAACCGGCGCGCCGCGCCGGCACGGCGCCTCGCTCGCGTCGACGCATCCGTAGGGCAGAGCACCAGGGTGCGACGCTCGAGCGCGCGTCACGCCACCTCGGCGGTGCCGAGCGCGTGACCACGTCGCAATATCGAGACGGCCGACCTCCCCGAGCGTCTGATGGAGAACTCGGGAGAAATTCAGTCACTTAGAGTCCGCCTAGAGTCCGCCGCAATCGATTCGCTCCCGTCAGCGTGCGTTCTCGTCATGACCGCGAACGGATGCACGACGCGCTCTCGTTGCTACGCTCTCGAGGCGTTCGGCGTCACTCGCCGTGACTCGACCGAAAGCGCAAGCCCGGACAGCGACGATCGCCATCGACGGGGCCGATGTGTATCGACTTACGTGTATCGACTACGTGCATCGATACGAGAAGACCACGACGAAGACCACGACGAGGAACGGCGTTCATGGCATCGAAAATGAGAGGACGTTTCGCCACCGCCCTGGCGCTACTGCTGGCTACGGTACCGTTCGCGGCGAACGCCGAACCGCTGTTCGACCCTGCCGATCCCGATACTCGCACCTACCATATCGTCTTCGACGGAGAGGGCTACGAAGGCGATACGCTGGAGCTCACCGGCCGCTCGTTCCGGCTCGATCTCGACGGCGAGAAGTCCAGCGGCCGCTACTATCTCTATCGAGGATTGCTGTTGCTGTGGGACAGCCGGCGACGCTCCTACGAGCTGGTGTCCACGAGACCGATCGAGGAGGGCGCATGGCAATCGTGCTGGGGATATCGGGTGAGCGCGGTACGCGACTGCACCCGGGGGGCTCGATCCGCCCGCATCCAATCGACCGACCCGACAGCCGATACTCCCACCCCTGCGCCGCCTGCACCGGCACCTGATCCCGCACCGGCGCCTATGCCCGACGTGTCCGCGACACGTTGCGACATGTCCCCGGAAGCCTTCAAGACAATGATCCTGGCGGCCACCAACCGTTCTCGTTCGGCGGCTCGGCAGTGCGGCTCGGAGTCCTTCCCCGCGACGGCTCCGCTTCGCTGGAGCGACAAGCTGACCACGGCCGCCCGTGGCCATTCGCGGGACATGGCGACCAACAGCTTCTTCAGCCATACCGGCTCCGACGGACTGGCACCGTGGGATCGGGCCGCGGCGGCCGGATACTCCTATCGCTCGGTGGGCGAGAACATCGCCGCCGGACAACGTACGGTGGGCGAGGTGCAGTCCGGCTGGATGGACAGCGACGGGCACTGCCGCAACATCATGAGCGCCGGTTACACGGAGATGGGTGCCGCCTGCGTGGTCGACCCGGGTTCGCGCTACGGCCGCTACTGGACGGTGCTCTTCGGCCGACAGCGATGACACCGACAGCCATGACATAGTGGAGCCGGGCGGGCTCCTCGCCTGCCTCCGAGGTGGCGCGTCTACGGTGGTTTTCGAACTCTCCGCCCGACGAGCTCCCACGACGTTCGTGAAATTCTGCTCGAGCACCGTTGCCGACGTGCGGAGACACGGCTCGCCCACGGCGTCGCGACGCAGGAGACGGTCGCGATAGATGTTACGGTGCGCTCGCGACGCGAGGCTCCTGCCGCGTCGATACTGCAAGACTTTCCCAAGGCTTTCCTGTCTAGGACGGGCACGACCTGCTGAGAGAGTCCCCTGACGGGGTCTGCCGAGCAGTGTCGCGGTCCGCATCGTTCGGTGCGGATCATGGGGTCAAGCCATGCCTCACCTTCAGGTACCAGGCCATTGAACAACGTGAACATCCGTGCTCTCTCCGCCGACGATCTACCCGCCGTCAAGGCAGTCATCGACGCGACCGGGCTGTTCCCGTCCGAACTGCTCGACGGCATGGTCGCCGACGGCCTCGAACGGGACGACACGCAGGAGCTCTGGTTGATCTGCGATATCGACGACGGCCCGATCGCCGTCGCCTACTGCGCTCCCGAGGACATGACGGCCGGGACATGGAACGTCTATCTGATCGCGGTCCATCCCGACCTTCGAAACCAAGGAATCGGTGCCGCGCTGATGCATCACGTCGAGCAGACGCTCACCGCCCGCGGCGAGCGTCTCCTGCTCGTCGAGACCTCGGGACTTCCCGAGTTCGAACGCACTCGCGGTTTCTACCGCCGGCTCGGCTACGAAGAGGAGGCGAGAATCCGTGATTTCTACGACGCCGGCGAAGACAAGGTCGTCTTTCGCAAGGCTCTGTAGGCGGCGCGAGACAAGTCTGTTCGGGCTCAGGACGCTCCAGCCGCGCCGGTACCGAGCAGCCGGATCAGCGCCCGCCCCATGACGCAGGCCGATTCGACCATGTCGTCGATACCGATCCACTCGTCCGGCTGGTGGGCGAGATCGAGAATACCGGGCCCGTAGGCGATGCAGTTCCTCAGTCTGCCGATCCGATCGACATGCTTTTGATCGTAGGTTCCCGGGGAGACGACGTAGTCGGGCTCGCGATCGAGGCGCCCGCGGATGGCGTCCGCCACGGCGAGGGCGACGGGCGCGTCCCGAGGGGTCATCGACGGCAGCACCGAGAACAGGTCTCGGAGCGCGTAGCGGAATTCCGGCCGTGTGCGCTCGAGATCGTCGAGAAGGCCCACGACCTCCGCACGCACCTCCTCCAGCGTCTCCTCGATCGGGAAGCGTCGGTCGAGGACCATGCGACAGCGATCGGGCACCAGCGCCGAGGGCAGGCCGGTGTAGTCGGCCGTCGGCTCCTCGAGCCCGCCATGGATCGAGTTGATGTTCAGCGTCGGGCGGCACGCCCCGTCGGGGACCACCGGCATGGCCGTGGAGCGCTCGGCGAGGGCGGGAAACAACCGCCGCTCGAAGGCGGCGACGACGGCTCCCATGTGGCGCACGGCGCAATCGCCGAGAAACGGCATCGAGCCGTGGGCGATGTGTCCCCGCGTCTCGATCTCGGCCCACCAGACGCCGCGGTGACCGAGACAGATACGCTCCTTGTTCAGCGGCTCGGGAATGATCACGTGCTGCACCCGAACGGGGTCGAACCAGCCGCGCTCGGCGAGCCACGCGACGCCGCCGAACCCGCCCGACTCCTCGTCGCAGGTCGCCGAGATCTCGATCGCCCCGCCGAAGCCGGGGAAGAGCTCGACGAACGTCTCGGCGGCGACCACCGAGGCGGCGAGCCCACCCTTCATGTCGCAGGCGCCACGCCCGTAGACCCGCCCCTCCTCGACGACTCCGGCGAACGGGTCGAGTGTCCAGCCCTGCCCGGGGGCGACCACGTCGCTGTGGGAGTTGAAGTGCACGCAGTCCCCGGAGCGCACGCCCTCGCGCCGTGCGACGAGGTTCCAGCGCGGATGAAGATCGCTGTCCCCGAGCGCCCCCTCCGCCCGCAGAAGCGTCACGGCGAAACCGCGCGAGGCGAGGCGGGCATCTAGAAAGTCGCAGAGCTCGCGGTAGCCCTCCCCCGGCGGGTTGACGGTCGGGAAGCGCACGAGATCGACGGTCAGCGCGGTGACATCGTCGCGGCGTGCGGCGATGCGGGCATCGAGACGCTCGGCGGCGGCCGAGCTGATGGGTGGCGTGCTCACCTCGCCCATTGTGCATTACAGTCGTGTCGCCGCGACGAGCCCCCTGTGCTAGCGTCGGGCATCGTCGTTCATCGCCCCCCTACCGGAGATCCTCGTGGAAGAACAGATCAAAGCCGCCGTGAAGAAGTCGCTCGACGAGCTCAAGGAGATGCAGGACAAGCTCGACGCGATCGTCGACGACCTTCCGGAGGAGGTCACCGAGGTCCGTCAGCGCGCCGAGAAGTCGCTCAAGAACATCGGCGAGAAGCTCCAGGAGGCGATGCGACAGGCGGACGACTCCACCAAGGAGGCGCAGCTGCAGGCGCACCTCGGGCTGATGGAGGCGCAGGATCGGCTCGACGCCTCGCGCAGCGTCGTCGACGACCACCTCCGCCAGCTCGGACGGCGCTCGAAGACGCTGTTCGACGAGGCCGAGCTCAAGCGTCACCTCGCGATGATGGAGGCGCAGGACTTTTGGGAGACGCGCGGCAAACACTTCGCCGCCGAGTTCGAGCGCTCCTCGGACATGATGATGTCGCTGGCCACACGGGCGGTGTCGGACCTGCAGGTGACGTTCAAGAACTGGAACGAGCTGTTCGCCGGCCAGGGAGGTAGTGGCGGCAAGGACGGCGGCAAGAAGAGCTGAGCCGGAGGGTCGGCGTCGCCGTCCCCCTTCCCTCGCCACGCCTCGCCGCCGAACGGCTCGTACCCGCGTCGGCCCCGCGCGTAGCCGACGACCCTCGCGGGTGGCTGTCGGTTCCCTCGGGCGTGCCCCGCGTGCAGATTCGCTACCGGACTTTCCCGAGCGCCGGGCGCGTCCCAACGTTGCATCCCTCGCACCGCCCACTCACGGGGAACCGGCGACATGGCCAGCAGACGCACCGTACTCAAGTCCGGTCTGGTCACGCTGGGCGGTCTGAGCCTGGCCCCCGCCCTGCCGCGCACGCTGTTCGCGCAGACGAGCGTCGAGGGCGACTGGTACGCCTGAGCGGCCGCACCTACGTTCCTGCGTCTGTCCGCTCGTCGAGCGAGGAGGGACGACGTGGTGCCCCTTCTTAGCGCAGGGCTTCGATTGCCAGAGGATCCAGGATGCACGACCAATCGATCGAGCGGTGTTCGACTAGCGATCGGGCGAGCGCGTCCTCGCGACGAAGTCCGCGATCGCGTCGACGACGGCCGGCACGATCGGCAGGTTCTGGTCCGTGTAGGTGGCGACGTTGACCTCTCGGTCGTCGCTCGCGACGCGCTTGAGCACGTGGTTCATGTCCGCCACGGCGAGGAGCTCGGCATCAGGGCGCGCGCGGGCGAGCGCGCGCGCGTCCTCGCCGGCGATCTGAAAGTCGCGGCTGCCGTGCACGATAAGCACGGGCGCGGCGTTTTCGCTCTCGTCGAGCGCGCCAAGGGCCGCGGCCGGATCGAAACGGATCAGCTCGGCGAGATAGGCCTGCGGCGGGGCGGCGAACAGCCGGCGCAGGCCCGGGTGCAGCGTTTCGGGATCGACGCTGCCGCCTCGCTCGAGTGTCTCGATCGCGCCGAAGGCCTCCTCGAGCACCGGCGCGTTGGCCGGATTACCCGCGAGCTGCTCGCGCAGCACCACGCCCAGCGGGCGTCCCGGCGCGGACAGCAGCACGAGGCCGCACAGGCCGGGTAGAGGGCGACGCACCGCCACGGTCGCGATCAGCGCGCCCTCGCTGTGCCCGGCGAGCCAGACATCACCGGAGAGTTCCGGTACGCCCCGGATCGCCTCCGCCCAGTGCTCGACGTCGTCGGCGTAGCGCTCGAGGGTGACATCGTTGCCGTCGCCGGCGTCGCGACTTTCTCCGACCCCGCGCTTGTCGACACGTACCGAGGCGATGCCACGCGCGGCGAGCCCTTCGGCCAGCAGTCGGTAGGTCGACGCGGTCAGAATGCCCGAGACATTACCGTCGCGGTCGACGGGGCCCGAACCGGGCCAGATCAGCACGGTATCGAACGGGCCGTCGCCATCGGCCGGCCGCTCGAGCGTGCCGGCGAGAGGGCCCTCCGGCCCGGAGGCTTCCAAGGTGGTCGAGCGTCCCTTCGCGGTATCCGGCAGATCATCGGACACGTGCGAAGACGAGAGCGAACCGGCGCACGACTCCACGAAGGCGGTGAGCGTTAGGCGGAACCGGCGCCATCGCGTCGCGCCGACGCGCTCGATAGCGGATACCTTCTTCATGGGAACGTCACCTCGAGACGCCTCGTACGGGTCGTTCATCCTCCCACGTGGCCATGCGCGCTCGGCGTGACATCCGCGCCAGCCTCCCGCCGCGACTACCTTCGAACTCACGGCCTCGATACTCCAGTCATGCACGGCCGTCGATCCCGGCGCGACCGCGGGCTCGAGCGTCGCCGGCGGCTTGCGGCGCGAGGTTCGATTCGACTGACTCGGAGCGGAAACTGCTCGACGACGGCGTCGTGGAGCTACGCGCGACGGCCTCGGTGCCGGTCGGCGCGGTGGCCCGAGCCCATTCGTGCGAGTATGGACCGACAGATCATTCCTCCGGGTAAGGTCTCCATGGTTCGATCGACGCTACGGCAGGAGCGGTGGTGACGCGGGCACGCGAGTCCGGGCCGAGGACACGCGATGCGCTGATCGAGGCCGGTATCGACATCTTCGGCCGCGACGGCTACCACGCCGCGTCGAGCCGGGCGCTGGCCGATGCCGCGGGTGTCAACCAGGCCCTGATCGGCTATCACTTCGGCAGCAAGGAGGGGCTCTACCTTGCCGTGTTCGAGAGGGTCGCCGAACGCATCGGTGCGCAGGTGACCGAGCTCGCGACGGAGGTGGCCGCGGCGATCGAGGAGATCGAGCACGCGGCGGGGGATCGACGCGAGACCTGTCTGCGCTATATCGAGAAGCTCCTCGGGCGGCACGTGCGGCTGATGGTCCGGCCCGAGATGCAGCGCTTGTCGCAGCTCGTCCTGCGCGAGCAGCTCGAGCCCTCGAAGGCATTCGAGATCGTGTACCGCGGTACGACCGGGCGGCTCGTCGACATGTTGAGCCTGCTCGTGGCGATGGCCGAGGGGCGCGACGCGGCCGACGAGGAGGATAGGCTGCGCGCGCTGATGCTGCTCGGGCAGTCACTGATGTTCCGCGCCGCGCGGGCAGTGGTCCTCTGCGCGATGGACTGGCGGGAGGGCATCGGCGAGAAGGAGACGCGCCAGATCGAGCGGATGATCGGCGCGCACGTGCGGGCGATCCTCGGACGCGATCACGGCTGAACGCCGGGCGTTCCGTTCGCTCGCCGCCCATCACTAGCCGCCCATCACTAGCCGCTCACCACCCGCCGCTCACCACCCGCCGCTCGCCGACCCCGAGGGCGCGGACTCGTTCGTGGCGCCCGAACACTCGACTGCCGAGCGCTTCAACTATCCGTTCGAACAATCCGCGCTTGTATTAAACGAAAGTGCTATTCGAACGATCGATTGAACCGACCAGCCACGGCGATCACGCTTCGTTTCGCGAACACGCCTGTTCGACATCGTTCGAGCGAGGTCGTGTCGACGCGCAACGGAGCCGACGGAATATCTCCACCCGGCTCGACAAACCGAGGATCGCCGAATGTCATTCACCCGCCAGCACCACGATGCCAGACCGATACGCGAGCGTCTCGGACGCGCCGGCGCGCTGGGCTGTTGCCTGCTGGGCATGCTCGGCACGACCGCCGTCGAAGCCGACGTCACCGGTCCGCTGAAAATGCTCGCCCTGCGCGTCTACTTCCAGGACTACGCCGAACAGTCGCGCTTCGATACCACAGAGTTCCAGAACATCACCGAGAACATCGATCAGCTGTGGCAGAACACCTCCTACGGCAACAGCAGCCTGGAATGGCAAGTCACCGAGCTGTACCAACTACCCGACGACAGAAGCGACTACGTCGACGACTTCTCCGACGGCGATCTGTCGAACGGCGGCAAGTACATGAAGGTGCTCGACGACGCGATTGCCAACGCCCCCTCCGGCATCGACTGGACCGACATCGACGGGGTCACGGTAGTGATGGCGGAGACAGGTACGGAGTTCCACCGAGGACAGGGCAATCGTTGTCCGCTGGCCATGGGTCCGGGTGGTCCGACCGAGACCGTCGGCTGCAGTATCTTCTCCGAGAACCCCCCGGAGACCGAGGAGGCGCTCTGGGGTCGCATCGCGCACGAGGTCGGTCACATGTTCGACGAGGGAGGGCCAGCGCATCCGAGCAACTACAACAGCGACTTCGAGCTGATGGATGCCAACTACCCAGGTCAGATCGGCGTCTTCAAGAAGCAGCCGATGCGAGGCTTTCCGGGCTGGTTGCCCGAGGGCAAGTACCTGGAGGTAGAACCCTCCGACGACGGTCAGTCGCAGTGTCTGTGGGCGATGGAATACGACCCTTCCGGCCTGCCCAACTACCAGGCGATCAAGGCGAAGATCACCGACAGCCTGTACTACCTGATCAGCGTGCGACGGCAGGTGCTGGGCGATGATCTGAACGCCAGACATGGTGGCATTCCGGACGAGGGTGTATTGATCGAGCGCGTCAACGAGGGCGCCGACCCGTGGGTGGAATTGAAGGGCCCGGGCGGCGATCGGCAAAAGCTGTGGCAGGAAGGGGAAACCTACGCCGACTTCGCCGACGGGATGTTCATCACCGTGACCCGACAGAACGACCTCGACAACTACTGCGTCACCGTACGCTACATGCAGGGCGCGAATCAGCCCGATGTCGCGCTCTATCCCTGGCGTCAGGCGCCGGGCAACACATACGAGACCACCGACATCTGGATCGACAGCCCGGTCAACGGTTACGACACCTACCGCTACGGCCTGTGGAACGATCTCGACGGCGGTTCGGTACCCGTCGGAAACGGCGATGATCCGGCCATCGGTCTCGACAACCGTCTGTACGCACGGGTGCGCAACTGGGGCTCGGCCACCGCGATGGACGTGGTCGTCAACTTCGAGGTCACCGATCCGCTGGGTGTCGGTGTCGCGGGCGCCAACGGCTGGGCCCCTATCGGTAGCGTCGACCAGAGCGACTTTCCGGCGCTCGCCGGTATCGCACCGGGTGACTTCGTCGATGTCTACATCGACTGGCGGCCCAGCGTCGAGCTGACGCCGGAGCAGCTCGCCGAGGGCGTCTTCAACTTCCACAGCTGCGTGCGCGTCAAGATCGACCCGGTCGCCGGCGAGACCGCGCTGGGGAACCAGGACGGGAAGCGCGAGCAGGAGAACATCGCCTCGTTCGAGGCCTCCGCCGCCGAAGCCGGAGCGCCCTACGAGAACGTGGTGCACTTGCACAACGACGATCTCGTCAACCCCAAGTACTTCTATCTCTCCTACGAGTCCGAGCTGCCCGACGGCTGGGTTCTCGACATCAACGGGGGCGAGCTCGGAGTACTGCTCGAGCCGGGAGAGATGCGTGACATCCCGGTCCTGATCGAGCCGGCGTACGCCGCCGAGCTCGGCAAGGCCTACGGCGTCGACATCGACGCCTCGAGCCAGCGCGTGCTCGTCAACGAGCTCGACCCGAGCGACACGCACCTCGAGTTCGAAGTGCTGGGCGGAGTCCGCTTCGAGGCTCGCGGCGTGCAACCCTCAGAGCTGCAGTGCGAGGTACACGACACCGGGGAGATCGTCGTCAAGGGCGAGCTGCGGGCCGAGGAGCTCGAAGCACTGGGCGAGCGAGGACTACCCGCCGTGCTGGTTCAGGGCTTCGACGAGCACGGCGAGAGCCTGAGAGAACGCGGTACGGCGGCGCTCGCCGAGCTCGGGAGAGGAGGCGAGTTCGAGGCGACGCTGTTCTCGCAGGAACGATCGATCGCCGCCGTTCGTTGCCTGTTCGCGGGTACCGAGCTGCTCGGTAGCAGCGCGACCGATCTGCAGTACGTCCGCTGACCGCAGTACGCGCTCGGGATCGCCCGTCCTCTCTCCGGAACGGTCCCGAGCGCCAGCTGTTCATCCTTACACCTCGCCGATTGACCTGCTGCCCGACCCCCGCCTACGCTCGGCCCTCGCTCGAACGGAATCGACGATCACGATGACCTCTTCACTTCGCCTCGCCCTCGCCTGCCTGCTGCTCGCCCTCCACGGTTGCGGCGAGCCGCCGGACGATCCGGCGACCGCCGGCTCCGGGGGCGCCTCGAATTCCGCACCGGAGGCGGCGCCCGGTGCCTCGCCGGGCTCGCCCCCCGCCCCCTCGTCCGCGTCCGCCGGTACCGAGCGTGACGATCGGACACCTGTCGCACCCGGGGACGCCCCTCCACCGCCTGCTTCCACCGACACATCCGCCACACTGCCAACCGGCAGCACTCCTGCCACACCGTCGCCCGACGACACGACCGAGCACACGGGCGCCGGCACACCCGAGCCGACCCCCGCCACCCCGGTGTTCTCCTCCGTCTCGCCTACCGACTGCGCCGCCGCCCTTCCCTGCCGACTGACGAGCGCCGACGGCGCCTTCGCCTTGACCCTTCACGCCGCCGACGGCGAGGCGCTCGACGGCAGTGGCCCGCTGCGCCTCGACTTCGTCCTCGAGGCGCTCTCGCGCGATGCGGCCGTCGCTCTCGAGCGGAGCTCGTCGATCGTGGCGGGCGGGCAGGTACTCGAGGCCGAGGCGCTCGAGCTCGGCCTCGCGAGCGCGCCCGGCTCCCGAGACGAAGCCGCGTTCACGCTCCTCCCCGGCGTGCCCATCAACGGACACGCGACGTTCGCGGGCGAGCTCGTCGGCAACCCGGCGGTGCTCGATCGGGTGACGCTCCGGCTGAGCGAGGCGGGGCGGACCGAGGCGGCGACGTTCGCGAACGTCCCGCTCGGAGCCGAGCGTTCGGCTCCGATCGACTGCGCGAACGCGCTGCCCTGCGAGTGGCGCGCGGACGATGGTGGCGCGACGCTCGCACTGAGCGGCGCCGCCCCGCTTCGCTGGAACCGCGCGACACGGCTGGTCGTGTCGTGGTCGCTCGCGGCGACGCGTCCGCTCGAGCTCGTGACGCTGCCCTCCGGCACGGTCACGAACGGTGCGGGGGAGACGCTCGAGCCCTACGGTATAGAGCTCGCCGGAACGGACTCGCGTGACGGCACCCCGCTGGTCCACGCGCTCGGCGCCGGAGAGAGCGTCGGCGGACGGCTCGTACCGCGCCGCGCCCCGGCCGAGGGCGAGACGACGCTCGCCCGCGTCGCGATCGCCGTCGTCGAGCGGCGGGCTCCGCGAGCCCCACGCTGGCGACCGGTATTCCTGAACGTGCCGCTCGCACCGACCCCCTCGGACGACGAATCCTGATCCGACGAGCACGGCCGCCCGGCCGGGCAGCCGTGCTCCCTCGATACAGCGAACGTCACGTTCGAAGGCGCTCGCGACCTCGGACGCGATGTCTCGCGCGGCTGCGCTGTCCAGCGCCCCGGAGAATGCCTCGCCATCCCGAGCCGACGTACCGGGCGGTCGGTGTGCTGGCCGCGCGCGTCCTAACACCGTATCGTCCGATCACGCCGATCCCGAGCCATCGCCACCGTGACCTCGAACGCCCGCCCCGAGCCGGACCTCGACCTCGCCAACACGATCCGCCCGGGGCTCGACATCCTCGCCAACGAGATCGTCATCGCGCTGAAAAAGCGCACGCGCTTCGCGCGGAACGAGCCGATCTACGAGCCGGGACTGGTACGCGGAGACGAGACTCGTTCACTGCTCGACTACAGCCTCGCTGCCATGGAACGTCTGCACGCGAGGCTGGGGCGCTACACCTTCGCAACGCAGGACGCGTTCAGCGATGTCGCCGGCATCGCGCCGATCATCCTGCGCGAGCCACCCACCAGCCCGATCCTGCCGATGCCGAGCCGTGTCGGCGCACGCGTCGTCGACTTCTACCGCGGTTGGATCGAATCGGGGTGCCGAGCCGGGGAGGAACCCGCAACCTACGGGGAGACGGTCACGGCGGATGTCGGCGCGCTGCTCGCGATCATGGAACGGGTGAATCTCGGCAAGCCGGTCGCCGAGGCGAAGTTCCGCGAGCACGAGGCGGCGATCCGCGCGAGCGGTGGCAAGCGCGAGGCGCTGCTCGGCTTCATCGTGCGGGCCGAGCGAGAGGCAGCGGTGCTCGCGCTCGCCGAGCGGCTCGCCGAACGCTACGAGCTGCCCGCCGCGTCGGTGCGGGGCGTGTTCGAGTTCATGATCACGACGACCGTCGACATCGAGGTCGACTACCTCAGGCAGCGGATAGGTCGCCCCGCCTCGAGTTGATCGGCGATCGGCTGCGCGGCCGAGACCGCCGATCGGAGGCTGCCCGGGCGAGGCTGTCCGGGCGGCCGCTCAGAGGTACCAGTCGTATTCCCGGGTGAGGATCTCGGAGAAGAAGGCCTCGAATTCGGCCTCTTTCAGGTCGGCGTAGGCTCGCACGTAGTCTGCTCCGAGATAGCCAGGGAGAATCTCCCCCGCCCGCATCCGCTCGAGCGCCGTCCACAACTTGAGGGGCATCTCGGGGTCGACCCGTTCGCCGGCGTTGCCCACCGCGGGCGGACCCGGATCGATCGCTTCGCTCAGTCCATGGTGAGCGCCGGCGAGAACGGCGGCCGCCACGAGGTAGGGGTTGGCTTCGGCGCCCGCCACACGGTGCTCGATCCGTCTCGCCCCCGGGCTCGAGCTCGGTATCCGAAAGGCGACCGAGCGGTTGTTCTCCGCCCACGAGCGGTTCACGGGCAGGAAGTTGTTCGCCGCGAACCGACGATAGGCGTTCACGTTCGGAGCGAAGATCGCCATCGACTCGTACATCGTCGCCCGCATTCCGCCGATCGCGTGCCGGAGCCTGCTCGCTCCGCCCTCGCGGCGCTCGTCGAAGACGTTGTGCCCTTCCTCGTCCACGAGGCTCAGGTGGATGTGGAGCCCGTTGCCCGCCTGCTCCGTGTAGGGCTTGGACATGAACGTGGCGTCCATGCCCCTCGCTCGGGCGATGCCTCCGACGGCTCGCCGCAACAGCAGTGCCTGGTCGCAGGCGGCGACCGGGTCGTCGACGTGCTCGAGGTTGACCTCGTACTGACCGCGTCCGTACTCGCTGCTCGCCGCACCGACCGGCAACCCTTGGGCACGGCAGGCGCCATCGATCTCGCCGATGAAGTCGGCGAACTCCTCGAGCTTGTCCATGCCGAAGACGCGCGGGGCGTCGGGGACGGGCCCGCCGCCGGGAAGCGCCGGCATCGAGAGCCGCCCGTCCGCGTCGCGAGCGGCGTCGATCAGGTAGAACTCGAGCTCGCAGGCGATCACCGCCCTGAATCGCAGCTCGTCCAGACGCGCGACGACACGCTCTAGGATCACGCGCGGATCGCACCACCAGCCCGCCGATTCGGTCGGGTGGAGCATCCGGAACAGGAACTGGGCGGTGTTCCCCCCTCCCCAGGGCACCGGCGCGAGCGTTCCGGGGATCGCGACCGCCGGCCAGTCCGGATCCCCGTCCGCGAAGCCCATTCCGGCCACGTCGTGGGTCACACCGGCGACATCCAGCAGCAGCGTTCCCGAACAGAACTGCAGCCCCTTCGCCATCAGCTTGGGAAGCTCCGAGGCCGCGTAGCGCTTGCCCAGGGCGTTGCCGGCGAGATCGAAGGTCAGCGCGTCGACGAACCGCGTTTCGGGGTGGGCGGCGAGAAACGCCTCCGCACCCATCGTCTTCTCGCCCGGCATCATCGGTCGAGCTCGACCCTGGCGTCGCGGCTCAGGAGCTCCGGAACGGTCGAGGCGAGCCGCTCGATGAAGGAATGCAGACGCCGTGTCCGGTAGCGGCTCCGAGCGTAGGCCACGTTGATCGGAAGCTCGGGAGCACGCCACGGCGGCAGCGCCTCGACGAGCGCTCGCGTCCTCAACTCCTCCCGGACGAACCAGCGGGGCATCACGGAGAGGCCGAGACCTTCGAGCGTCGCCTCCCTCAGAGCGACGATGCTGTTCGTGCTCAGACGCACGGCGGGACGCACGGTGATCACCCTGCCCTCGCCCCTGGTCAGCGGAATCGAGCGTCCTTCGAACGGCTCGAGCGCCAGGAGAGCGAGCTTCTCCAGATCGCGCGGTCCGGACGGGGGAGAGCCGGCTCGGGCGAGATACTCGGGACTGCAGACGACGATTCGCTCGACTCTCGCGAGCTCGCGTACGATCAGCGTATCGTCGGGAATTCGGCCGACGCGAATCCAGCAGTCGCAGCCGGTGGCCGCGAACCGGATCGCCCGATCCTCGAGCTCCCAATCGAGCACGATGTCCGGGTGCTCTCGCTGGAACCGCCAGGCGACGCCGCTCAGCAGCGTCTGCCCGAGCGCCACCGGCGAGACCACCCGGAGCGTTCCGGCGAGCCGGTCCGCATCGCTGCGATGGCGCTCCTCGAGCGCTTCCCAACCCGACAAGAGATCCCGCGAGTCTCCGAGGAGTGACTGGCCGGCCTCGGTCAGTGACAGCTCGTGAGTGGTTCGGCGGATCAGCGTCGTGCGCAGTCGCGCCTCGAGCTCGGCGAGCTGTCTGCTCGCCGTCGGTTGCGTCAGCCCGAGATCGCGAGCGGCGGCGCTGATGCTGCCGGCATCGGCGATCCTCGCGAAGGTCTCCAGCAATCCGAGCCGATCGGACGTTCTGCTCATGCGCATCTCGAATGACTGAAATGTTCTCGGTCAGTCTACTGAATGAGCGCGCGAGACGATAACGTCTTGCCACATCCGATGACGAACATCCGATGACGAACATCCGATGACGAACATCCGATGACGAACATCCGATGACAAACATCCGATGACAACCAGGAGAGCACCGTGTCGAACGCGACCAACCGCACTTTCACGTTCCCGAACGGCGCCGAGGTCGATCGACTCGGCTTCGGCGCCATGCGCCTGACCGGGCAACCGTCGAACTTCGGCCCCTACCCCGATTGGGCGGGCGGCGTGGCGCTGCTGCGCGAGGCCTTCGATCTCGGCGTTCGGTTCTTCGACAGCGCCTGGGCGTACGGACCGGAGACGGCCGATCGAATCATCGGCGAGGCGCTCGAGGGCAGGGACGCGTTCCTCGCCACCAAGGGCGGTGTGGACAAGCCGGCGCCCGGCAACATCGTGACCGACGGATCGCGCGACACCCTGTTGCGACAGATCGACAAGGCCCTGGTCAACCTCAGACGTGATCGCATCGATCTGTTCCAGCTCCACCGCATCGACCCGCGTACACCGATCGAGATCTCGGTGAAGGCGCTCGAGGAGGCACGCTCGGACGGACGGATCGGTGCGATCGGGCTGTCGAACGTCTCTCGCGAGGAGCTCGATCGGGCCCTGGCCGTGGCCGATATCGCGAGCGTGCAGAACCGCTTCAACCGTGAGGACGGCGACGAGGAAGGGCTCGTCGACTACACCGCCGAGAAGGGTGTCGCGTTCGTTCCGCACGGCCCGCTCGGCGCCAACCCCATGAAGCGAGGGGCGACCATCGATCCGCGCGAGGGGCTCGCGTGGCTGCTCGAGCGCTCGCCGAACATCATCGTGATTCCGGGCACCACGTCCGTGGACCATCTGCGCGAGAACGTCGGCGCCTGGGATCTGATCTGAGTCCTCCGCCTCGTCGGTCCGTGCCGTTCGAGGATTCGGGACAAGCGCCCCGAGTGCCGAGACACGATCACGATGCACGAGCGCGCTACGGCACCAGCGGCTCGACGCGAGAACCCAGCGGGATTCGGTCCGCGCACCGTAAGGTGTCAGACTCTCGTGACGATACCATCCGAAGGAGGGGACTCATGCCGTACCGCATCACTGACCGGCAGCCGCTCGAGGCGGAGCTTCGCCGTATCGGCCACGAGCAGATCGATCGCGCGCTCGCCGCACTCGGCGACACCTCGCTCACCGCGGTGGAGGGATTGCACGCGGCGCGAAAGTGCTGCAAGAAGCTTCGCGGTCTCGGGCGCCTGGTACGTCCGCGGTTGAAGAAGAGAACCTGGCGACGTCTCGACCGACACTTTCGCGACATCTCTCGACAGGCGGCGGGCGGACGCGACGCGGCGGCCCATATCCTCACCTACGATCGTGTCTGCGAGCACTTCGCCGACGAGATCGATCGCCGCGGCACGGCGAGCATTCGGGCGGCGCTGACACGGCGACTGAGGGCGTGCGTCGAGGCGTTCGAGAGCGACGGGCGGCTCGATCATCTGGTGGCCGATCTCGAGCAGGGCCGCGCCGTGATCGACACGATCGAGCTCGATCGGCAAGCACCGGCCAACGATCGCTTCGAGGCGCTGTGGCCGGGATTCGTCGAGGCGCACGACCGTGCGCGGGCACAGCTACGCCGTGTCCGCGCGGCGGACGAGCCCGAGGCGTACCACGAGTGGCGCAAGGACGTGAAGTACCACCGGTGCCATCTGCGGCTATTGCGCGCGGCATGGCCCGTACCGATGACCGCTTTCGTCGCGGAGGCGTCTCGCCTCGCCGAGCGGCTCGGCCACGTGCAGGACATCGACGCACTCGACACCCACCTTCGAGCCGAGCCCGACGGGCTCGGTGACCCGCGTCACGTGGAATCGTTCGTCGGCTTCGCTCGCACGCTGCGCTCCGAGCTCGAGAGGGAGACCTTGCCGCTCGGCGAGCGACTGCTCGCCGAGAAGGGCAAGCGCGTCGCGAGACGGCTCGCACGCTGGTACGCCGCCGGGTAGGCACGCTCTCGCGCTCTCCGGCACCGGACCCCACACCACCTCGGGCTCGCCGTCGCGCTCACGTCCGCGCCTGTCGATTCGTGCTCGAGTAACGGTTCCACCGGGAGCGAGACTCCACTTCGGGGATCGGTGACCGATCCATGAGTGACGGGTCACACGTCGCCGTGCCGAGACCGATATCGCGTCGACACGATCAACAGGCGTCCGGCACGAGTGTCGCGATCCCCGACGCAAAGACCGGAAACTCCGATGCACGAATTCCTCACGAACGCGCTGTCGGCGCAGGGTTTCATGCCGCACGGCATGTGCTTTCGCTGGCAGCCGGAGATCCTGTGGATGCACGTGGTCTCCGACCTGATCGTCGCGCTCGCCTACTTCTCGATACCGCTGGCGCTCGGCATCATCCTCTGCCGACGAAAGACCTTCCCCTTCAAGTGGCTGGTGGTGCTGTTCGCGGCCTTCATCCTGCTGTGCGGGTCGAGCCACGTTCTCGGCATCATCGTGCTCTGGGATCCGATCTACCGCATGCAGGGGCTGATCAAGCTCGCGACCGCGGCAGTCTCGATCGCGACGGCGGTGGTGCTGTTTCCGATGCTGCCGAGGCTGCTCGGCGCGGTCGACGATATCGAGCAGCGGATGCAGCTCGAGAATCGCTCCGGCCCGTGAGCGAGGAGCTGCGCAGGTACCGCGCGCTCGCCTGTGCGCTGATCGTGACCCTGGTGGTCGCGGTCGCACTGTTCATGCAGTTCCTGAGCATGGACCTCGCGCGCGCCGAACAGGCGCTGGGGACGGAGCTGGGGCGTGCGGCGTCGAACGTGGAGAGACGGATCGGCTCGCTGATCGAGCGTCTGGAGACGTTGGGACGCGCCTACCTCATGCTCGGCGCGAGCCACGGGCAGCTGCTCGGACTGATGTACGCGAGCGATCTGGAGGAGCCTCTCGAGTCGCTGTGCACGCGCGAGGACGGTACGCCGAGGATCCTGCACACGACGACGGCCGTGGCCGGAACGGTCGTCGCGACCGGGCATTGCGTGGAGGACACCAGCTCGGGATGGACTCCCGCCGCGATCGCCGCTCAGGGCGCTCTGGTGACCAAGGCGCGGCTCGTCTCCGCGCCGTACGGTGGCGACAGGCCTTCACTCGAGCTTCGGATGCGCATGCGCGCCGACGACGATCGCGAGCTGCGCGCCTCCGTCTCGTCCGAGACGCTGCTCGAGACCGCCACGCTCGCCCTCGGCGAGAGCGCGGCGCCGGTGTCCGAGGCTTGCCTATCGCTGCAGATCGACAATACCCCCGACCTTCTCGCCTGTCACGGCGAGAACCCCATGTCCTTCGATTCGGTCTCGAGAGACGGCGCCTCGTTCGGTGCGCTCGCTCCCGGCGGCGACGACTATCGCCGCGTCGAGCGGATCGAGACGGCCGGGCTCCACTGGTACCTGAGCGTGATACCTGACCACCGCCTGCTCGCCGCCGGCATCACCTCGCTGCCCTTCGTCGTGTTCGGGTGCGCTCTCGCGATCGGCGCGCTGGTCTGCGCCTTCGTCTACCTGACCGTCGATCGGAACCTCCGGCTCGAGGCGCGCGGTTGGGAACTGCAGCGCCTTCTCGAACGGCTCGAGCAACAGAACCGCGAGCTCGATCAGTTCGCGGCGATGGCCGCCCACGATCTGCAGACACCGATACGTTTCGTGGTCGCGAACGCTCACATTCTACGCGCCGAGCTCGACGAGCTCGAGCGGCCCGACCTGACGCGGATCGGCGCGACGCTGATCGAGCAGGGCGAGCGCATGCGCGAGCTGGTTCTCGATCTGCTCGCGTTCTGTCGTGCCGGGGAGAGCGAGCTGAACATCGCACCCGTCGACGTTCGCAGCTTGGTCGAGGAGGAGATCGATCTTGTTCGAGCGCAGAACGAGTACGCCGAGGCACGCTTCTCGATCGGTTCGCTGCCACGCGATCTACCCTGCGATGCGGGCAAGCTGTCTCAGGTCGTCCGCAACCTTCTCGGCAACGCGGTCAAGTTCTCGCAGTCGAGCTCGCCGCCGACGATCAGAGTCGGCGCGAACCGCCACGGGCATCGCGGGGACTGGACGTTCCGCATCGAGGACAACGGACCGGGTATCGAGGAGGAGCACCGCGAACGCATCTTCCTGCCGTTCACGCGGCTCGACTCCGGAACGAAAGGCACGGGCATCGGGCTCGCCATCGTCAAGAAGCTGCTCGAACGACACGGCGGAACGATCTGGGTCGATGAGGAATTCATTGGAGGAAGCGCCTTCTGCTTCACGCTACCGGGCGCAGGCTCGACGGAGAGATCATGAACGAACGGATACGACTGGGATTCACCATCGATCTCGGTGACGGCAGCCAGCCGATCGCGATGGTCGACGACGAAACTCTCGACTACGAGATCGCCCGACGCTTTCACGAGCGCTCCGATCTCGCCAACCCTTTCGTCCACTTCAGGGACGGCCCGTCGTTCATCGCCTACCTCGAACGCTCCAAGGGCGGCGAGGCACCGCTGCCGATACTGGTACTGATGGATGTCAACATGCCACGCATGAACGGCTTCGAGGTCATCGAGGCGATGCGCCAGGACGAGACCTTCCGACGCATTCCAGTCGTCTCGATGCTGACCAGCTCGTCGGACGTGCGCGATCGCGAGCGAGCGAAGACGAGCGGGGCCGACAACTACATGGTCAAGCCCTTCGATCCGAGGGTCTACCTCGAGTTCTTCAATTCGCTGACGGCAGGTTGAGAACGGAGCGACCGGGCACGCGAAGGCGCACGAGAGCGAAGCCGACGCGGCCCGGATCGCGAGCCGGGCGCGTTCAGTGCAGCCCGAGGCAGTTGGCGTAGAACGTGGTCGTCGCCGGCCAGTCGGAGAACAGTCCGATGATGCCGACCTCCTGCGCCAGCACGTCGACGGTCCTGAGGATCTCGCCGTCCTCGTCGAGCGCCTCGACCGTCGTGTCGTAGTAGTAGGCGCCACCGGCCGGACGCACGTCCTCGTCGATGCGGCCCGAGCGCTCGAGTGACCACGAGATGATGTCGAGACCCGCCGCCTTGGCGTTCATCGCGTAGCCGGACGGGACGATGCCGCTCTCGCCCTCCGTGGTCAGCAGGGTCGGCATCGGCGGGGCGATGATCTGCAAGCCCTCCTTCACGAGCGACCCGAACTCCTCGACGGACGGCGGGTTCGCGACCATCTCGGGCGGGTCTCGACCGTCGAGCCAGACCGCCTGACGGGCGCGCTCGGGGTACTCGGCGAGCCACAAGCGAATGTCCTCGATGTCGAACGACTGCGGCCAGACATCCTCGGGCGGAATACCCCTGACGGCGTACTCGTCGAGCATCTTCCGCGCGTAGCTCTGCTGCGTCAGTGTCGACTTGCCGAAGCCGTCGGTCACGCCCTTGAGCTCGGGGGTGAACTTCGCCCCGAGCGAGCGGATCAAGGAGATGCTCTCGGCATGGCTGACCAACGTGCCGCCGGTCGAGTAGAGATCGGTACGGAAGTCTGCCGTGCCGCCGAGGTACTCGGTGAGCGTCGTCGCAAGCGGATCGAACGCGTCCATCTTGCCGGAGAGGCCCTTGAACTCCTCGAGCGTCAGATCGCTCGCGCAGCAGCGTGCCGTCGCCGGGCTCTCGAGCTCGCCGTCCTCGCCGAAGACGGCCGGGGTGAACGGCACCGCGCACGTCTCCGCCAACGGCGTGGTCAGGATGTTCGTCGTCGTGTGCAGATCGCACTGGGCGTGGCGACAGACGAGCTCGTCGTCCTTGGTGAAGGTGACGTCGCACTCGACGATGCCCGCCCCCATGCGCACCGCCGCCTCGTAGGATTCCTTGGTGTGCTCGGGGAACTGCAGGGCGGCGCCCCGGTGCCCGATCGAGAAGTCGCTGGGCAGGTACTCGCGGGTCTCGGCGGCGCAGGTGGCGAGGGTGTCCTTGAGAGGTCCCGGGGGGAGCTGATCGACGAGGTAGAACGGACGCGGGCCGAGCTGGACCGGAGCGTCGCTCGCGTACGAGGCGAGCGGCCCGGCGAGCGTCAGGAGAACGACGCCGACGACGGCGGGCAGCCGACCGGCAGGGCGCCGGAGGCCGGATCGGGCGGAGGGACGGTAGGCGAGGACTCGCACGGTGGTGTCTCCTTGTCTCGGGTATCCGACACGATACGCTGAACGAGACACATGACAAGGGCGCGACACGAGGGCGCGGCACATCAAGGGTGCCGTACGGAGGGCGCGGCACGGAGGGCACGACGGGACACGACGCGTTGCCCTGGCCCCAAAGGATGGCATCATCGACGACGATCGAGCCCGATCGCGGGCCGTCGAGCGAGCGAGAGAGCGGATGCAGACCTTCTTCAGCGAGGCGCACCGCCTGCACTTTCCCCAGGGCGAGCTGCACGGAGGTGAGCTGGTCACGCCGTTCGAGCGGCCCGCGCGCGTCGAGCACGTTCTGCGGCGTCTCGCCGAGCGCGGCTTCCCGCCCGTCGAGGCGCCGCCCGATTGCGATCTCGCCCCCCTCGCCCGCGTCCACGAGGCGGGCTACCTCGCCTTTCTCGAGTCGGCCTGGGAGGAGTGGACGGCGGCGGGGTTCAGCGGAGAGATCATCGCCAGCGCCTTCCCGGCACGGCGCATGCCGGCGCTCCGCCCACCGCGGGACATCGACGGCAAGGTGGGCTACTACGCGCTCGCCGCCGAGACGGCGATCACCGGCGGCACCTGGCGAGCGGCGCTCTCCTCCTGCGCGTCGGCCGAGGCGGCGCAGCGCCACGTGGCCGGTGGTGCCCCGGCAGCCTTCGCGCTGTGCCGCCCGCCCGGGCACCATGCCGCGACGGATCTCTACGGCGGCTATTGCTTCCTGAACAACGCGGCCGTCGTGGCCGAGATGTTTCGTATCGACGCACACGAGCGCGTCGCGATCCTCGACATCGACTTCCACCACGGTAACGGCACGCAGGATATCTTCTACCACCGCGGCGACGTGCTGTTCGCCTCCCTGCACGGTCATCCCGAGGACGCCTACCCGTTCTTCACCGGCGAGGAGAACGAGCACGGCGAGGGGGAAGGAGAAGGGGCGAACGTGAACTACCCACTGCGCCCCGGCACCGCCTACGCGCTCTGGTGCGAGGCGCTCGACGCGGCACTCGCGCGGATCGCCGCGTTCGGCGCCGGAGCGCTCGTCGTCTCGCTCGGCGTCGACGCGTTCAAGGACGATCCGATCAGCTTCTTCGAGCTCGAGTCGGACGACTTCACCGACTGCGGGAGACGCATCGCCTCGGCGATGCTGCCGACCGTCTTCGTCATGGAAGGCGGTTACGCGATCGAGGCGGTCGGAATCAACACGGTGAACGTGCTCGAAGGCTTCGAGAGGGGGCGGGCGCGAGTGTAGGCGGCGTCGCCCGCGTCACCGACCGAGCGCGGCGTCGGAGCTCGCTCTTGAAGAGAAATCCCCTCACCCCCAAAGAGACTCTGTCGAGCGGCCGATCGACGGGTCCGGCGTAGCCCCGAGACGGCCGCGAACACCGGAGACGACGATGAACCGACACGCGCGAACGACCGATCCGTTCCAGACCCTGGCCCGCCTGCAGGGCGCGCTCGCCTCGGCGAGCCGCCCTCGCGAGGACGGCGTGGAACGTACCAGCACCCGGAGCTTTCCGCCGGTGAACATCTTCCGTCGAGGCGACGATTTCGTGGCCGTGGTCGAGCTTCCCGGCATCGATCGGAGCGACCTGGACATCGAGGTGCTCGACAACCGCATCCGGATCGCCGGCAGACGCGCGATCACCTACGACGAGAATTACAGCGTGCACCGCCGCGAACGCCTCTCGGGGCAGTTCGACCGCACCATCGATCTGTCGGTGCAGATCGATACCGAGAAGGTCAGGGCGGAGTTCCGCGACGGCTTGCTGGCGATTCATCTGCCACGCGCCGATAGCGACAAGCCGCGCTCGGTGCCGATCGACTGAGCCTCTCCGGCACCGCTCGTCGGGCGGCTGCCGGTCCGTCAACCGAAGACCGATCCAGCGATGGTGGAGAACTCTCATGACCGAACGTGAACTGGAGCTGCAGGAAAAGCAGGAGCTGCAGACCTCGGAGGAACCGACACGCGGTGGTATCTACTATCAACCGTACACCGATATCCACGAGGCGGACGACCGCATCCTGGTGTCCATGGACATGCCGGGCGTGGGCAAGGGCGACGTGGAGGTGGAGCTCGTCAAGGACGTGCTGACCGTCGTCGGACGGGTCGGCCATGACCGATACGAGGGCATGAGGCCGGTACACACCGAGTACAACGTCGGTAACTACATGCGCCGCTTCACGGTCTCCAAGGCGATCGACCGTGACGGGATCAGCGCGAGCGTCGAGGACGGCGTGCTGACCGTGCAGCTGCCGAAGATCAAGGAGACGGCGGCGAGAAAGATCGAGATCGGCTGAAGCTCGGCGACGAGCCGCCTGCCGCGTTCGGTGGAGTCGGACACGGCGGACGGGCTCCCCGCCCTCGGGATCGGTTCGGCCGTGCGAACGCTCGCGGGTGCGCCGCTCGGCGAGAGGCCCGCGGACCCGGCGCCGAGCGCCTCGAGCGGAGACCGTGCCTCGGGAGGCACCCGGCATTCAGTAGCTCGGCGCCCTCCCTGGCGAGGGCGATGGGTCACGACGCACCCGCCGCCCGTCGGCGCTGATCGGCACCTCGACGCAAACGATCGTCGCGATGTCGTAGCCGATCATGAACAGGCCCGCCTCGACGACGCGATGCGGGTGAACCTCGATCGGAAAGAAGCCGCAACCGCCACGTCGCGGATCGGCCACCAGCTCGGCGACGAGCCAGTTGGTCCGCTGGTTCCAGAGCGCGTGCGGAGCGCCCGTACGCCTCGAGGAGAAGCGCCGGGTTCCGCTCGAGGGGTTGCGACGGCGCTCGGCGCCGACCATGAAGGCGAGCGCGTCCGGTACCCGCTCGAGCCCGGCGAGCGTCAGGTACTCGCTCGCCAGACGCCCTAGCGCGGCGCCGACACGCTCGTCGTAGACGATGGAGTTCGCGTTCTGCGCCGAATACACCTTCGTCATCGCCGCGTCCGAGCGGAGCAGCACGTTGTCGCGGAAGGCCTCGGAGGTGGTGTCGTTGTCGGCGAGAAGGTTCGCCGCGGCGAGCTCGATGTCGAGCGGCAGCGCCCCCGCGTCGTAGCGCCGCACGAGGCACTTCGCGGCCGCATCATGGACACCGCACCAGGCGACGACCTCGACGCAGCGCGCGAGCACCCCGCCGTGGTCGCGCCGAGCGACGCTCTCGCGGAGCGCGGTGCCGGCATCGGCGACCAGCGCGGCGCTCTCGAGCAGGTCCATGCCCGCCCACCAATAGCTGGCGACCGCCTCCCCGAAACAGCTGATGTCGAAGTGCCGATGCCGCTCGTCGGGCCTGCGCGGGCGGTACTGCTGTACGAAGCTGCCGGGCACTCCATAGACGACATCGCGCAGATAACGAACGAACCCCGCCACGTCCGGGTCCGCGAGCCAGCTCTCTCTCTCCATCCCCGATCCTCCCCTCCCCACCGGAATCCGGACCGAGCACCGCTCACCACCGGCCGGGTCCGACCCGGGGGTCCTGCGAGGGAATGTCGGCGATCCTCGGAACCGTCTGCAGCGCGGGCTCGACGATCCGTACGAGGTCGAGGCATGGGTCGTCGGCGGGGCGTGCACGGTCGACGATCGTGCCGAGACGCAGCGCTCGATGCCGGAGCGAACATCCGCCGAGTCGATCGCTCCCGCACCGCCCGTACATCACGGTCCGCCGTCCCCGACGAAGGCGCAATCTTCCGGGCTTTCTCTCCCGTCGCCGTCCCCGGACTCGGCGACACCACGGATCCGGCCGCTACACTTCGCCGCACCCACCTCAGGCGCGAGCGACGATGGACGGCAGCTTCTTCCTTCGGGGCGAGGACGAGTGGTTTCTCCCGACCGACCACGCGCGCGGCCCCTGGCAGGCCGGGCACTGCCATGCGGGTCCGCCGACCGGATTGCTCGCGCGTGCGCTCGAGCGGCTCGTGCCGGACAAGCGCCTGACACGGTTGACGGTGAACCTGACGCGGCCGATCCCGCACGCGGGATTCCGGGTCGAGGCCGAGCTCGTACGCGACGGCCGAACCGTCGCGACGAGCACCGCACGCATCCTCGACGGCGACACCCGCACCGTCGCGAGCGCCGAGGGGCTGCACGTCCGCCCTCGCCCACCACACCCCTTCCCGACGCACGACGAGTCGATCGGCGCACCGGAGAGCGCCACGGCAGGCGAGTTCCCGATTCGCGAGACACTGCACGGGCTCGCGGCGTTCAACGGCAAGGGAGTGGAGACCCGCTACCCACCGGGCGAGTCGTCCGCCATGGGGCCGACCACGGCATGGTTGCGCACGGTGCCGCTCCTTCCGGACGAGACCCCCTCCCCCTTCCAACGCATCTGCCCGCTGGCTGACTGCGGCAACGCCTTCGGTAGGAACGCCGAGCCCTCGGCCGCGACGTTCGCCAACGCCGACCTGACGGTGCTCTTGCACCGCGCACCGATCGGCGAGTGGTTCGGCACGCGCGCCGTCGGCTTCTGGGAGCGCGACGGCATCGGTCTGGCGGAGGCGGCGCTGTTCGATCGCGACGGACGGGTCGGCTGCGCGTTGCAGACGCTCGTGTTGGCGGCCGCGGAGGGGAGCTGAGCGCGAGGCGTGTCGTCGCGTCCGCCCGGAATCTGCCAGGCGGCATCGCGGTTTCCGAAAGCCTCCCGACCGTCTTGACAGCTACCGAGCACCGGGCGGAGCATGCCGGAATCGGAAGTCCGCGGCGGACGATCTCCGCGGACGACGCGAGGCCGTCAAGAGTTCGTCGCCGACTCTCGATTCGAACCGAAGCCGCTACCGACGAGGGCAGTGCCCGATGATCAAGACCGTCGCTTCACTCGGCATCGCCGCCTGCCTGCTTCTAGCCGCCTGCGAGGGGTCCGACGACGATGCCGGCGGCGTCGATTCGCCCGCCTCCGACGATTCGGGAACGAACGCGCCGCTGGCCGGCGGCACACGCCCCTTCGGCGACGAGGTGCTCTACTTCCTGATCCCCGATCGCTTCGCCAACGGCGACCCGGCCAACGACTGCGGCGCCTACGCCGGGGAGTGCAGCGAGGACGCCGAGCTCGACGCACTGTTCGAGCACGGTTTCCTGCCGAGCGACAAAGGCTACTACCACGGCGGGGACATCGCGGGCCTGACCGCAAAGCTCGACTACCTCGCCGACATGGGTGTCACCGCGCTCTGGGTCGGACCGATCTTCAGGAACAAGCCGGTGCAGGACGACGTGTCGAACCTGCACGAGAAGTCCAGCGGTTACCACGGCTACTGGATCACCGACTTCATGAACGTCGACCCACACCTCGGTACCAACGAGGAGTTCGCGGCCCTGGTCGAGGCGGCCCACGGGCGCGGCATCAAGGTGTTCATGGACATCATCACGAACCACACCGCCGACGTGATCGAGTACGCCGACGAGGACTACACCTACCTCTCCAAGGAAGACGTGCCCTACGTCGACGTCGAGGGTCGTGCCTTCGACGATCGTGACTACGCCTACGACGGGCAGGGCGAAGGCGACTTCCCGACGATGGACGTCGATGGTTTCCCCCACATGCCGGTGGTGCCGGAAGGCGAGACGAACGTGAAGAATCCCGCCTGGCTCAACGAGCCCTTGCTCTACCACAACCGTGGTGACACGAGCTTCACCGGGGAGAACTCGCTCTACGGCGACTTCTTCGGGCTCGACGATCTGTTCACCGAGCGCCGCGAGGTGGTCGAGGGGATGATCGATATCTACGCGCACTGGATCGACGAGTACCGAATCGACGGCTTTCGCATCGACACGACCAAGCACGTCAACATCGAGTTCTGGCAGGCCTTCGGTCCGGCTATCGAGGAGGCGGCGAGGGAGGCCGGTATCGAGCACTTCTTCGCCTTCGGCGAGGTCTACGACGACGAGTACGAGCCGGCGTTCCGCAGCGTCTTCTCCACCCGCGGGCTGCTGCAGTCGACGATCGACTTCGGCTTCCAGGTGGCGGCGCGGGACTTCGCCTCGCGAGGAGCCGCGACCACCGATCTCGAGCGATTCTTCGCGCTCGACGACTATTACACCGACGCGGACAGCGACGCCTATTCACAGCCGGTCTTCCTCGGCAACCACGACATGGGCCGCTTCGGTCACTTCCTGCTCCAGGATCAGCCCGACGCGGGCGACGAGGAACTGCTGGCGCGCTCTCGCCTCGGACACGCGCTGATGTTCTTCGGGCGCGGCCAGCCCGTCGTCTACTACGGCGACGAGCAGGGCTTCACGGGCGACGGTGGCGACAAGGATGCGCGCGAGGACATGTTCCCGAGCGAGGTGGCGGTCTACAACGACAACCGCCTGATCGGCTCGAGCGCCTCGACCGCGGAGGACAACTTCGATCCCACCCACCCGTTGTACACGACCCTCTCGGAGCTCGCCGCCGTCTATGCCGAGCACCCGGCACTGCGCCGCGGCGTGCAGCTACACCGCTACGCCGAGGACGACGCCGGCCTCTACGCCTTCTCGCGCGTCCTGCACGACGACCCGATCGAGTACCTCGTCGTGATGAACAACTCGGCCGAGACGCGGAGCGCCGAGGTGCCGACCTACTCGGCGCGCGCGAGCTTCGAGCAGTTGTACGGCGACGGGGACGTTTCGGCGAGCGCCGGGGACGAGGGCACCGTCGCGCTGACGCTTCCCCCTTTCGGCGTCAGCGTGCTACGCGCCGACCAGGCGCTCGAGTGGATCAACGACGCGGCCCCCGAGCTGTCGCTCGAGCTCACCGGCAGCACCGATACCGGAGAGCCCGACCGGCACGTACTCTACGCCGCCAGCAAGGATGGCTACGAGACCGTCGAGCGCTTGCGGGTGCGCGCCGAGATCGACACCGATCAGCTCCACCGGGTGGACTTCGCGGCGAGCGTGGACGGCGGGGATTTCATGTCACTCGGCACCGACTACGGCAAGCCCTACCAAGTGTTCTACGACGCCGCCTCCCTCGCCGAGGGCGCGAGCGTCGTGTTCCGCGCGACGCTGACGACGCCCGACGGGCTCGAGCGAGTCGTCGAGAGCGAGCCGCAACGCATCGAGGTGAGCACGCCCGAGCTCGCCGGACCGAAGTACGATCACGCCATCGTCCACTACCGGCGCGCCGACGGCGACTACGGCGGTGCCGAGGACTGCTGGGGCGTACACGCCTGGGGGGAGGCCGTGGCCACCGAGACCGCCTGGGAGGCGCCGCTGTGCATGATCGGTGAGGACGACTTCGGGCGCTTCGCCGCGGTGGAGCTCGCGAGCACAACCGCTCCCGTGAATTTCATCGTGCACACTCCGGCGGGCGACACCGTCGGCGTCGACCGAGAGCCGGGCGGTGACCGCCGCTTCGACGCGGCCGAGCACCCCGAGATCTGGATCCGGGAGGGCGACGAGACCGTCTACACGAGCAACCCCGAGCTCTCGAGCGACACCTCTCGTCTGCGTCTCCATTACCGACGCCCGGCCGGCGACTACGAGGGCTGGGGCCTGCACGTCTGGGGCGACACGAGCACCCCGACCGACTGGAACGACCCGCTGTTGCCGGTCACGACGGACGGCTTCGGCGTCGTCTTCGACGTGCCGCTCCTCGACGAGGCGTCGATGCTGAGCTACATCATCCACAAGGGTGACGAGAAGGATCCGGGGCCGGACCAGAACGTCGACTTCTCGGTCACCGCCCACGAGCTGTGGCAGGTGCAAGGGGCCGATCCGGAGACGCCGTACATACTGCCCGTCGACGACGCCGACACGGCCGTCATCCACTACCGCCGTCCGCAAGGCGACTACGAGGATTGGGGTCTGCACCTCTGGGGCGACGTCGCCGAGGAGACGCTGTCCGCCGTGAGCTGGGAGAACCCGCTGCAGCCGGCCGGAAGCGACGCCTTCGGCGTGCTCTTCGAGGTGCCGCTGACGGCGAGCGCCGAGTCCATCGGCTACATCATCCACAAGGGCGACGAGAAGGACCCCGACAACGATCTCGGGCTGAGCTTCGCCAGCGACGGCTACGAGGTCTGGCAGCTGCAGGGGGCGGAGGTGGCGACGCCGCACCTTCTGCCGCTCGAGGCGAACTATTGAGACGCTGACCCGACGAGGCGCCGCGCTCCTCCGCGCTCGACACGGCGGCGTTCGCCGCCTCCGCGGCGCTTCGATCGAGTCGGCGCGCCGGGCGGGCCCGTCCGGATCTCGGGACGCCGGGAGCGCGCAACGAACGGGCGCCGGACGACGAATCCGGCGCGGCGTGCCCCGGCCCTCGTGGGGCCGTTCGACGCGACGGTGCTCCGGGCGGTAGTCTGACGGCTTCGACCCGCCGAGCGGACGCCGCCCGAATGAAGCCTTCGAAGCTGATCCGAGCCAGCGCGCTCTCCCTTGCCGCCACCGCCCCCCTCGCCCACGCCGACGGGCCGGTACCCGTGACGCTCGGGAAGGACGGCGAGCGACACGTCCTCATCCGTGGGGGTGAGCCTTACGAGGTGCGCGGCGCCGGTGTCGAGTTCGGCGACAAGGCACGATTCGCGGCCAGGGGCGGCAACAGCTTCCGCACCTGGCGCACCGACAACGGCGAGCAGACCGGCCGGGAGGTTCTCGACGAGGCCCAGTCTCTCGGGCTGACGGTCTTGATGTGCATCGAGATCACCCCCGAGCGCAAGGGCTTCGACTACGACGACGAGGACGCCGTGCGCCGGCAGCTCGACTACGCGAAGGCCGAGGTGATGAAGTACAAGGACCATCCGGCGCTGCTGGCGTGGATGATCGGGAACGAGCCCAACCTCTTCTTCGAGAACCCGAAGGTCTTCGACGCGATCGACGACATCGCCTCGATGATCGACGAAGTCGACCCGAACCACCCGACGACGACCGCCCTGGCCGGCTTCGACGAGAACCTCGCCTCGCTGATCGAGACCCGTGCGCCCGCGCTCGACTTCGTCAGCATCCAGATGTACGGGGACATCGTGAACCTCCCGCAGCGCATCGCCGACGCGGGCCTCGACGAGCCCTACATGGTGACCGAGTGGGGCGCCGTCGGCCACTGGGAGGTCGGGACCACCGCCTGGGACGCACCGATAGAGCAGAACAGCACGGACAAGGCCGACAACTACCGCAAGAGTCACGAGGTCGCGATCGCCGAGGATCCGCGCATTCTCGGCAACTACGTCTTCCTCTGGGGACAGAAGCAGGAGCGGACGCCGACCTGGTACGGCATGTTCCTGGAGGACGGATCGTCGACGGCGGCGGTCGACACCATGGAGCACTTGTGGACCGGCGAGTGGCCCGCGAACCGTGCCCCGACCATCACCGACATCACGCTCGACGGCCGCACCGCCGTCGATTCGGTGACCCTGGCGCCGGGCCAGAGCGTCACCGCCAGCGTGACGTCCGAGGATCCGGAGGGCGAGCCGCTCGACTGGCGATGGGAGGTGATGGAGGAGAGCCAGGCCGACCAGGAGGGCGGCGACAGGGAGACGATCCCGCAGGTCATTCCGGGGCTGGTGACCGCCGATGCCGGCACCGCCGAGCTGACGGCGCCGACGACGCCGGGGGCGTACCGGCTGTTCGTCTACACGCACGACGACGGGGGCAACGCGGCCCACGCCAACGTGCCCTTTCTCGTGAGGTGAAGGGCTCCTGTATCCTTTGGCCGTGCCTCGCCGGACTTTCGAAGCGGAGCGATCCGCGCTGAGCTACTCGGAGGAGACGACTCGCGAGTGAAGCCGCTCGAGGACCCTCGGAAACTGGCATCATTCCCCGACTTCACGACCGTGCCGTCTCCGCGAAGGAGGCTTCATCGGCTCATCGCTCCCGTTCGGCGCCGCGAGCGTCGCCGCGCCCCTTTCTCGCACGGACGACCGACCCGGTGCTCCCTCTCTGCCGATGACGCGCTCACGACCGCCGGTCCGGAGACACCCGGACACCCACCGGCCATCACCGGACACCGACCCCGCCCGCCCGACGAAGCCTGCGCCGCGCGGCCGCCTTCACGACAGCCTCGCCACCGGCTCGCCGCTCGCCGGCATCGTGCTGATGGTGCTCGCCACCTTCGTCTTCGCGTCCCAGGACGCGGTCACCAAGTCCCTGACCGTCTCGCTGCCGATCGCTCAGATCGTGTTCGTGCGCTTCACCGCCTTTCTCGCCTTCGCCCTCGCGCTCGCCGCCCGCGACCGGGGCATCGGCGCGACGCTGCGCTCGGCGGTGCCCGGTCGGCAGCTGCTGCGCTGCACGCTCATGGTCAGCGAGATCGCGCTGTTCGCCTACGGGCTGCGCTTTCTCGGCATCGCCGAAATCCATGCCCTGTTCGCTTGTTTTCCGCTGATCGTCGCCGCGCTCTCGGTACCGCTGCTCGGCGAACGAGTCGGCCCGCGCCGGTGGGCGGCAGTCGCCCTCGGGTTGCTCGGCACGCTCGTGATCCTCCGCCCCGGCAGCGCCGTTTTCGAGATCCACGCGCTGATCCCGCTCGGCTGCGCCGTTCTGTTCGCTCTCTACAACATCCTGACCCGGGAGGTCGCCCGCCACGACCCCTTCGGCACCTCGCTCGTCTGGTTCGGCCTCGTCGGTACCGTGCTATCCGGGAGCATCGCCTTCTGGCAGTGGCAGCCCGTCGGCGGCGCCGACGGGCTGCTGCTCGCCGCGCTCTGCACCACGTCCGTGGTCGGCCATGTCCTGCTGATCAAGGCGTTGCAGCTGACCGAGGCGGTGGTGCTGCAGCCCTTTCACTATCTACTGCTGCCCTGGACGATGTTGATCGGCTTCTTCGTCTACGGCGAGACGCTCGGCGCCGCGACCCTGCTCGGGGCGGCGATCGTCGTCGGCAGCGGTGCCTACGTCGCATGGCGCGAGTACGCCGCCGACTCGCCGCGGACGGAAGGCGGCTAACGAGCGCCCGCTGCCGATACTGCAAGCTCGGTGCCTAGCCCTAGGTCCAGCCCATAGGTTCAGCTGACAGGATCCGACACGGCGACCGATACTCACCTCCCATGCTCGACGCCGTTCTCCGACCACCGCGTCGAGTTCAAGGAGAGAGCGCCATGTCCATCACTAGTTACCGTCCGCACCTCGAAGACCTCCCGCGCCGGGAGATCGCCGCCGAGCGCCGCGCGATCGCGGCACGCCACGCGGGGCGCTACACGCACCACGCAACGCATCGCAACGCCGAAGAGCGTCTCTACGCGGACGAGCGCTACCCGACGAGCTTCACGAAGGGGCTGCCCCACGACGCCTGCGGCCAGCTCGAGGACCCCGAGCACTACCGAAGCCTGGTCAAGGAGATCAACGGGCAGGATGCGACGCGCTTCGAGGCGCTGCCGCACGGCCTCGACGCCGATCGCCCGCCGGCGACGAGGCGTGCCGACGGCGAGCCGGTCGGCTGGCGCGGTTGGGAGAGCCCGCGGGCGGGCCACTACTTCGATCTGCAGGGTCCCGACGCCGATGCCGTCGGCCTCCCCCCCGCGCCGGAGCTCGGTTCCGAGGAGCTGATCGCCGAGATGGCCGAGGTCTATGCGCTCGCGCTGCTGCGCGACGTGCCGTTCGGCGACATCGAGAACGGTACGGGCTCGGATGCGCAAAGTGGAATCACCACGGAACAGGTGCTCGACGCCCTCGGTGCGTTGTCGTGGTTCACCGATGCCTCCGACGCCGCGCTGAGCCTGCAGGAGCGTCGCCGCCGTGCAGCGCGGCGGATCGATCACGGTACCGGCTTCGCGGTGAACGATCCGCCGGACGGGGCGTCGTTCGATACCGCCAAGGCGTTTCGCGGCTCGGGCCCTGCGGCGAAGACGGGCCCCTACGTCTCGCAGTTCATGCTGCTCGGCAACAACCGCTCGGCGAGCGGTGGCGCGGGAACACCGATCGACGACTCCTCCATCGCCTACGGCACGCAGGTGATCGACCAGAAGATCGAGACCTTCGCGGCGCACCACGACTTCATGGTCCACTGGAACGCCTACCTCGACGTGCAGCGCGGCGCCGATTTCGGCGATGCCAACGAGCGCGTGAGAACGCCGCGCCGCTTCATCGCGACACCGCGCGACCTCGCAGCCTACGTCCGCTACGATGCGCTCTACCAGGCCTACCTCAACGCCTGTCTGTTCATGCTCGGCGAGGCCGATTGCTTTCGCTTCCAACAGCCGGTGGACCATCCGCACACCGGTGTCGCCGGACCGGGCTTTCCCGACGGCCCGCCGAGCGAGGCGCGCCAGGCCTTCGCCGCGTTCGGCGGGCCGCACGTGCTCTCGCTCGTCACCGAGGTCGCCACGCGCTGTCTCAAGGCGGTACGGCGCCAGAAGTTCAACTACCATCGCCGCGCACGTCCGGAGCGCATCGGAGCGCTGCTCACGCTACACGGCACGATGAGTGCGGGCTGCGCCGGCGACGTGTCCGGCGAGCTCGGAGAGCGAACGAGGAGCGCGCTGACGGCCATGGCCGAGAACCTCGCCCCGCTGCTCGAACTCGTCGACGCGCACAACCGCGCACGCGCCGATGGCGGCACCGCCGACGTTCACCTCGACTTCGACACGTGCCCGGATCCCGACTGGTTCGAGAAAGCGAGCAACTACCTGCTGCCGATGGCCTTCGCCGAGGGCTCACCGATGCACCCGAGCTACGGGGCGGGGCACGCGACGGTGGCCGGTGGCTGCGTGACGATGCTCAAGGCCTTCTTCGACACGACCGAGGCGGACGGCACCCCCCGCCCCTGGCCGGAGGCGCTGCCGATCGTGCGCGCCAACGCCGACGGCAGCGCGCTCGAGAGGCTGGCGGCGACCCCCGACATGACGGTCAACGGCGAGCTGAACAAGCTCGCGGCCAACATCTCGATCGGACGCGACATGGCCGGCGTGCACTACTACACCGACTACTACGAGTCGCTGCGCATGGGCGAGCGCGTCGCCACGGGCATCCTGATCGAGCAGATGAAGCAGTACGACGAGCCGCTGGAGATGGACTTCGAGTCCTTCGACGGCGACCGGATCCACATTCTCAAGAACGACTACGACTACGCCGCCCCGCGCGTCTTCGTCCACGACGCCCAAGGGGAGGAAGTTTCGTTCGAGAGCTGGTGGAGCCGTCACCTGGTCGACGAGGAGGAGGACTCCACGGCGCTACGGCTGGCTCGGAAGGACGTACCGGTGTTCGGTGACGGGACGGGTCGTCCACCGAGCAAGGCGAGTGCGCCGCCGCGCGAGCGAGACTCCGCGACGGGCTGAAACGCCGCCCGCCCGGCACGAGGCTCGCCTCACTCGTCGAACACGACGATGATCCTCCGGTTCTGCCGCCCCTTCTTCTCGATCTTCCTCACCAGCAGCGGCCCGATCTCGCCGCTCGAGGCGACATGGGTGCCGCCGCAGGGTTGGAGGTCGATGCCCGCGAATTCGACCAAGCGGATCGTGCCGGCGGCGTTGCGTGGCGGCTGCACCGACATCGTCCGGATCAGCTCGAGCTGCGCGTCGAGCTCGGCGTCGCCGATCCAGCGGGTGGTCATCGGGGCGTCGCGCCGTACCAGCTCGTTCAGCGCCTCGGTGATCGGCTCCTTGGCCAATGGCTCGCTCAGATCGAAGTCGAGCCTCGCCTGATCGACCTTGATCGAGCCGCTCGTGACCGGCGCGTCGATGACCGCGCAGAGCATGTGCAGCGCGCTGTGAAAGCGCATGATGCGATGGCGCCGCGGCCAGTCGAGCACCAGCGCCACCGTGTCGCCGACCGAAATGGCGCTCGCGTCGTCGACGACGTGCAGGTGCTCGCCCGTCTCCCGTTCGCGCCGCGTGTCGCTCACCGCGCGTTCGCCGCCGTCGGGCAGCACGAGCGTGCCGGTATCGCCCGGCTGGCCGCCGCCGAGCGCGTAGAACACGCTGCGATCGAGCTGCACGCCGCGCTCGTCGACGGCGGTGACGACGGCCTCGCAGCGTTGCAGGTAGCCGTCCTCGCGAAAGAGCTCTTCGGTCATCGGAGAGGGGTCCTTTGGCGGAGTCACTCGTGCCCGACATGGTACGTCCGTTCGGCCGCCGTCACGAACGCCGCGACATCGACTCGACACCGATCGGAGCCTCCACCGCTTCTCTCCAGCCGACAGCAGAAGTCTCCTCGTGCCTGCGCTGCGCTCAGCAGACGCCGTGGAAGCGCTCGACGACGGTATCGAGCACCTCTTCCGGGTCGCGCCGCCACCAGTCGGCTGCGGAGAAGATCTCCACCTCGCAATATCCCGCGTAGCCCACCCCCTCGACGATGGCGCGCAGCCCCTTCAGGTCCGCCACCCCGTCCCCCATCATGCCGCGATCGAGCAGCACGTCGGTGGTCCGGGCGAGCCAGTCGCAGAGGTGAAAACCTGCGATGCGTCCGGCGCCGGCACGGGCGAGCTCCCGCTCGAGCGAGAGATCCCACCAGACGTGATAGACGTCCACGGCGATCTGCAGCTCCGGCGCCCCGATCCGCTCGCACAGATCCACCGCGTCGCGGACGGTGACGAGACAGGATCGATCACCGGCGTAGACGGGGTTTAGGGGCTCGAGCGCGAGCGCGACGCCCGCCTTGCGGGCGTACGGCAACGCTTCGGCGAGATGGTCCGCCACCCTCAGGAGGCTCTCGCCGATCGAGCGGCTGCCCTCGACGACGCCGCCGACGACGATGGTCAGCACCGGCGCACCGAGCGCCGCCGCCATGTCGATGGCCGCCTCGAAGTCGTCGCGGACCGCCCGCGCCGTCCTCGGCGCGAGCGGTCCGGTCAGAAACGGCGAGCGACACAGGCCGGATACCTCCATGCCCGCGCTCCGGACGGCCCGGCCGATCGCATCGGCTCGGTCGCCGATCTCGCGTCGCCAGAAGGTGATCGCGCCGAAGTCCCTCTCGGCGCAGGCGTCGATGACCCGCTCGGGAGACCAGCCGGCGCCGTGACCATCGACGTTGTGCCCGAGCGTGGCCGTGTTCAGCGCGAGCATCGAGCGGTCACGGGAGAAGTCGCGCATGGGCTAGTGGTCCTTCGCCCCGTACACCGCCAGCAAGCGCCTCATGCGAGTGGCGGCGAGCTCCGGATCGCGCAGCAACCCGCAGGCATCGGCCATGCGGAAGATCGCGACGAAGTCCGGCAGAGGCCGGCTCGCCTGCGCCCCGCCGAGCATCACGAAATGCTCCTGAAAACCGTTGAGCCAGGCGAGGAACACGACGCCGGTCTTGTAGAAGCGGGTCGGGGCACGGAAGATCTGCCGCGCCAGCGGCACGGTCGCGTCGAGCGTCTCGCGGAACGACACCGCATCCCCTTCCGACAGCCTCGCCACCGCCCGCGCGGCGGCCGGCGCCAGCGGATCGAAGATGCCGAGCAAGGCGTGGGAGAACCCTTGCTCGTCGCCCTCGATCAGTTCCGGGTAGTTGAAATCGTCACCGGTGTACATCTTCACCCCCTCCGGCAAACGACGCCTCAGCATCACTTCCTTGTCCTTGTCGAGCAGCGAGATCTTGATGCCGTCGACCTTCGAGAGGTTGGCCTCGATGATCCTCAGCACGACCTCCGTGCAGTCCTCGAAGCGTTCGTGCCCCCAGTACCCGGCCAAGGCCGGGTCGAACATCTCGCCGAGCCAGTGCAGGATGACCGGCTCGTCGCAAGCGCCGAGCACGTCGGCGTAGACATCGGCGTAGTCTTCGGGCGAGCTCGCCACGCGAGCCAGCGCGCGGCTGGCCATCAGGATCACACGGCCGCCGAGCCGTTGCACCGCTTCGAGCTGCTCGTGGTAGGCCCGACGCACGTCGTCGAGCGAGCGGGCGTCGGTGGTGTCCAGGTGATCGGTGCCGACACCGTTGAACACCCGAGCGTTGGGCAGCTCGGCACGGGTGCGCCCGATCAGCTCGAGCGCCTCGGTCCAGCCGAGGCCCATGCCGCGCTGGGCGGTGTCCATCGCCTCGGCGATGCCGAGACCGAGCCCATCGAGGTGACGGCGAAAGGCCATCGTCGCCTCCCAGTCGATGGCGGGCGGCTCGCCCGGGTCGCCCGCGGCGAAGGGGTCGGCGACCACGTGGGCGGCGGCGAAGACGACGCGGGTGGCGTTCGCGCCGAGCCGTGCGCCGACGATCGGCTCGCCGCCGAGCGTGTAGGGCGTCATCCGGCCGCTCTCGTCCGGCAGCATGATCTTCATCGGTGCGATCCTCAGAAACGCGATATCAGCATTCCGCCATCCGCCGAGACGACCTGACCGGTCGTGTAAGGCAAACGGCCGGAGGCGAGCGTGGCGACGATACGACCGATCTCCACCGGCTGCCCGATGCGCGGGATCAGCGTCAGGCCCTCCTCGACGCGGCGTGCGTAGCTCTCGATCACCGGCGCCGTCATACCGGTCTCGATGACCCCGGGCCGTACGTCGTGGACGGCGATGCCTTCCGCGCCGAGGCGGACCGCGAACGCCTGCGAGATCATCGCCGCCGCCGCCTTCGAGGCGCAGTACTCGGCGCGCTGTACGGCGACCGCGCTGGCGTTGGCCGAGGTGACGTTGACGATGGAGTGATAGAGCGCCGCGTCCCGCCTCCGACCGAGCAGTCGTCTCGCGAAGGCCTGACACAGGAAGAACACGGCTCGGGCGTTGACCGCCTGGCAGCGATCGTAGCTCTCCTCGGTCACGTCGAGGATGTCGCCGCGACTGGCGACCGACACCCCGGCATTGTTGACCAGCGTGGTCAGGGGGCCGAGCGTCTCCTCGATCTCGGCAAGCGCGTGCTCGTGCCGGGCGGTGTCCGCCACGTCGAAGACCACGGTGGTCACCGGTCCGCCGAGCTCGCGCACGGCACGCTCGGCGGCGCGCAGCTCCTCGTCGTCCGCAAGCCCGTTGAGGGCGACGGCGAAGCCGTCGCGGGCGAGCTCGACGGCGATCGCCAGCCCGATACCTCGGCTCGCACCGGTGACCAGCGCGGTCCGAGCGTCCGTCGAACCGCTCACACGCGCGCGCCCTTGGCGAGTAGCTCGCGGGCGATGATCATGCGCTGGATCTGGTTGGTCCCCTCGTAGATCTGGGTGATCTTGGCGTCGCGGTAGAGCCGCTCGACCTCGAAGCCACGGATGTAGCCCGAGCCGCCGAACACCTGCACCGCGTCCGCCGTGCGGACGACCGCCATGTCGCCGGCGAAGCACTTGGCCATCGAACAGGCGCGGGTGGCATCGCGTCCGGCGTCGATCTTTTGCGCGGCGCTCTGCACCAGGAGCCGCGCGGCCTCGACGTCCTTGGCGATGTCCGCCAGCAGCCACTGCACGCCCTGGAACTCGGCGATCGGCTGCTTGAACTGCTTGCGCTGCGCGGCGTAGTCGAGCGCCGCCTCGAGACCGGCCTGGGCGATGCCGACGGCGAGCGAGCCGATCCCGACCCGTCCCTTGTCGAGCGCGCTCATCATCATGTGGAAGCCGCGCCCCTCCTCGCCGAGCAAGGCCTCGGCCGGCAGGCGTACCCCGTCGAAGGCCAGCGCCCCGACCTGACTCGCCCGCTGCCCCATCTTGTGTTCCTTGGGCCCGCGCGTGACGCCTTCGGCATGCAGATCGACGACGAAGATCGACATGCCGCGATGACCTTTCTCCTTGTCGGTACGTGCGAGCACGAACCCGAGGTCTGCGACCGGCGCGTTGTGGATCCACGCCTTGTCGCCGTCGAGCTTCCAGCCGTCGCCGTCGCGCGTCGCGCTCGTTCTGATGTTGGAGACATCGGTGCCGGCCTCGGGCTCGGTGATGCAGTAGGCGACGAGCGTACGGGCGGCGAGGATGTCGGTCAGCCACCGCCCTTGCTGCGCTTCGCTGCCGTGACGCACGAGCAGGGTGCAGATCAGCTCGACCAGCCCGCACTGGTCGGCGACCGAGGAGTAGCCGCGCGACAGCTCCTCCATGACGAGCGCGTAGGTGACGGTGTCGAAGCCCGGACCGCCGAGCTCTTCGGGCACGCCGATGCCGAACAGACCGAGCTCGGCCATCTGGTCATAGATCTCGCGAGGAAACCGCTCCTCGCGATCGAGCTCCTCGGCCGCGGGCCGAATGACCTCGTCGGAGAACTGGCGCGTCATGTCGCGCACCTGCTCGTGCACCTCGGTGTGGAACATCTGCTATAGTATTGTAACTATTTAGTTACTTATAACGCAGCGCGCGAGCGAGGTCAAGCTCATCGGAGCGACTCGGACCGGCACCGCGGGTCGCTCGGCGCGTTGCACTCCGGCCTATCCGCCCTCACCAGCGAGCAGCCCCCGAGCAGCCCCCATGAACCCATCCGACAAGCGCAAGTTCGGCCGGACCGATCTCGAAGTGACCGCCTTCGGATTCGGCACCGCCCCGATCGGGAACATCTTCCGGAGCATCGACGAGGCGACGTCCGAGGCGATGATCGAGCGAGCCTGGCGGGCCGGGGTACGCTACTACGACACCGCGCCGATGTACGGGCACGGTCTCTCGGAGCTGCGCACCGGGCACGGGCTGCGCTGGAGAGAGCGCGACGAGCTGGTGCTCTCCTCGAAGGTCGGGCGGCTGCTGAAACCGGCTCGGCGCAGCTCGATCGACTTCGCGCCGTGGCACGACGCGGCGCCGTTCGAGCTGCGTTTCGACTACAGCTACGACGGCGTCATGCGCTCGTTCGAGGACTCCCTTCAGCGTCTCGCGCTCGAGCGCATCGACATCTGCTTCATCCACGACATCGATGTCTTCACCCGCGGCGAGGAGCAGCCGGCGGTCTTCGAGCAAGCGATGGACGGGGCGTGGAAAGCGCTCTCCTCGCTCAAGGAACAGGGTGTGGTCAGGGCGATCGGCGTCGGCGTGAACGAATGGGAGGTCTGCCACGCGGCGCTTCAGCGACGCGATTTCGATTGCTTCCTGCTCGCCGGGCGCTACACCCTGCTCGAGCAGGACTCGCTCGATCAGTTCCTGCCGCTCTGCGAGGAACGCGGTGCGGCGGTGGTCGTCGGGGGCGGCTTCAACTCGGGCATCCTCGCCACCGGGGCGCCGCCCGG
>ENA-ORXM01001013-ORXM01001013.1-marine-metagenome-genome-assembly--contig:-NODE-1013-length-42591-cov-4.022957_pt1 | contig 42591 bp, 25 predicted proteins | sample MGYA00237867_ERZ511480 | MGnify/ENA primary metagenome ERZ511480 (study PRJEB26309, sample SAMN06266103) | marine metagenome | isolation source: Algal blade | place: United Kingdom:Sidmouth, United...
TCTAAAACTATGTTTCATTGTACATGTTCAACATTTTTCATACAATTGTTTATTTCTAATAAATTTGTGTGAATTAACATTGTTACAGTAAATGTTAATTACTACACTTTCATACCACAACAAATACTTATTTGTGGTACATGTATCACTTATATTTGTATCTATATAACAAACAAAAATGAAAAGAGAATAATTTTGCAATACCTTTTGAATACTATAACTTTTTAGATATTTAGACATATTAAGACTAATTAAGTAGATGTTGATAATATCCACTTGACATGCTTGAAATTCTTTTAGATTACTTTTGAAGCAGTTTTGAGTCTTTAAATAATTTATCAGTATATGCATCTATACTTTTACCGTCGAACAGTCTTGTTAAAGTATTGTCGCCAGGGTAAATATCGGCTTTCAACTCAGTAAGCCAAAGTTTGAATAGTGCTCTTTCTTTTTCGCTATGCGCTGACTCAGAAAGTTCTAGAATACTTTCTTTTGTTTCAGACATGTCTTCTTCAGGTGCATCATTTTCTAATCCTAATTTATATGCTCCCGCTTGATGCATCAGTGATAAAACTGATCCTCTATATGCATTTGGAGACATATGTGAAATAGCCCATGCGTGTGGAGTGAGTATGTTGTATTCATTCTCAAGATCCTTCCAAAATTTTGCACCCTCAGATTCTCTTTTAATATTGTTTTCCATTTCAAGTTTCCTAGCCATAAACGCTTCGTTATGTAGTCCACCTATTATGCCATTGTATGCCTTAATGGAATTTGAAAGGTTGGTAATAGATCCTAATAATTCTTGGGATTCTCTTTCTTTCGTTTCATCAGTTTTAACAAGCTCATATTCTTCAAGCATAAGATCTCTTCTGTTGGTCAACCATCTGAGAAGATGTTTGAATCTATAATCTCTATCGTATTCTAGTTGTGCAACAGTTCTGTATCTTTCAGTTCTTCCTGGATTACCAACGACAAAGACTGGCTCTCCTTCTTTGACGCCATCTGTATTAAATTTGTAGTAATGTTGAGATGTGTTAAGCGGTTTCCCATTTTCATCATACGCTCTCCAAAAGGTGCAGTCTAAGTTATATCTCGGGAATGTAAAATTGTCTGGATCTCCACCAAAAAATCCTAAATCATTTTCTGGCATTAAAACCAACCGGATGTCTGTATACTTTTTATATCCATACAAAGAATATTTACCTCCAGAATAGTAAGTAACAGTTAGCAACCTAAGTCCCATCCAATCCTCACGATTTGTGTATTCTTCCTTTATAGCTTCTAGAGCAGCAGTTCTCAATTCGACAGCTTGCGCATCATTTTCTGCATTTTTTGCAGCACCCAAAACTCTGTCTGTTATATCTGCTACTTGGATAAGTTGTTCAACAAATAATCCTTCAATCTGTCTTTCATCTTTTAAAGTACTTGCGTAAAAACCATTATTGTCAAAATTCTCTCCTTCATTTTGCACTTTAATAGCTTCGTCTCTTGAACAATGATGATTGGTCATAATCAAACCATTTGGAGAAACGAATGATGCAGAGCACCAAGATGCAAACTTTAATGAAGATTTTCGCACATCATCAAACCATGCTTTGTCTGCTTCAAAACCATATTCTTCCTTAAACCATTCTGTTGGCGGATTTTCGAAGGTCCACATTCGACCAAAGTCAAATGGGCTTGCCTTTTTTTCCTGTGCATCTGTATTAATAAAAGTAAAGCAAGCTATAAGTAGTAGTAAAATTTTTATTTTTTTCATTTAGTTAACTGTTTTTATAATAGGCTAAAGTAATCCTAATTATTAATGTTTGATCGGCTAGGCTAAAAATTTTTTACTGCACCTGATATTCAAGTAGTTTGTCGATGGTTTGTGTAGAAACAGCATGATAATTCTTTCTAGCTTTTTTATAAATATTTGTAGCTGTATCTAGTTCCCCCTTATCTTTTAAAGCCGTATAAAGTGGTGTAAGAAACTTTCTTCTGCCTATACTGATTAAAAATGTTTCGATCTGCTCGATATTATTTTTGTTATACCCTGATTGTATACTTAACTCAAACCAAGCCGCAGCAATTTCGGCATTTTTAGAATTTGAAAAGTTAAATTTTTGATCTGCCTTTTTTAAAATTTCAAGATTGGTGTTTTCGGGGATCTTTCTTATAAAATGAAGCCATTCGTGAGTTGACCAGTTATGCTCCGATATTGGTTCATTGTCTAACAAGTCTTTAACTGATTGGTCTACTTTTTGAAATTTATCTGAATGAGGAATGGTGACATTGCTTGGGATGCCAGGTTCAAATATCCACGCGTTTATATCAATCTCATGTTTATCGTCTTTGAGTAGAGTAGTGTTGAGATATCTTATAAATTCATCGGTGGTTATGGTTTGGAATTTATGTTTTTCAAAATAATCTTTCACAAATTTATCAAAGACTTCTCTACCAAATTTTGATTCCAACATCATTAAAAAATAGGCACCTTTTTCATAGGCAATATCTGTCATACCATCATCTGGATCTCTGCCCTTTAAATCTAATTTTAAGTGGGTGTCACTGTGCGTGTGGCCGATATGATCGACGGTGTTCTCAAGATCTTGATATCCAAGTACAGCCAACATATTAGCATACTCTTTACCATAGATAGCTTCCATGATTCTGCGTTCAAAATAGACAGTAAAACCTTCGTTGAGCCAGAAATCATTCCAAGTGGCATTCGTAACCAAATTGCCTGACCATGAGTGCGCTAATTCATGTGCAATTAATGAAGTCAGAGATTTGTCGCCTGCTATGATTGTGGGCGTAGCGAAGGTCAATCGCGGATTTTCCATGCCACCAAACGGAAAGCTTGAAGGTAACACGATAACATCATATTTTTCCCACAGATAAGGCCCATATAAGGCTTCCGCCGAAACGAGCATTTTTTCCATATCTTCAAACTCATACAATGATTTCTCTAACATACTGGGCTCACTGTATACTCCAGTTCTTGCGCCTATTTTTCCAAACACGAGATCACCTACAGCCATTGCGATAAGATAACTAGGGATGGGCTGTTTCATGGAAAAGTTATAAATACCACTTTTGTTTTTCTCGGTGGGATTATTGGCACTCATAACTGCCATCATATTATCAGGGACTTTTAGTTCAGCATTATAGGTTATACGCACACCTGGACTGTCTTGGCAAGGTATCCAAGTCCGCGTTAATATGGCTTGCCCTTGAGTGAACAAAAAAGGTAATCTTTTATCTGTTGTTTGATTGGGCTCTAGCCATTGCAAAGCAGCAGCATCAGGTTGTGTTTCGTAATATATATTGATATATCTGGTAGAGTTGTTAAGTGATATAGCTAATGATGAGCCTAGATTTTCATGATTTTCACCAATTTTAAATTCTAGTATTTCACCTGTTTGATCAATTATTCTATCAATTTTTAAATTCCTAAGGTCTAAAATGATTTCACTGGCATTATTATGCTCTATTTCATAGCCTGCAGAACCTTTCAGAGTTTTGGCGTCGAAGTCAACATTTAGCTTAAGGTCTAAATGAGTAGTTTTTGCAATATTGGGTTTAGAAAAACTGTGCGTATCAATTCTGTCTGACATAAGTTCTTGATTTTCAGGTCTTTTGTTTTTACAAGCGGATAGAAAAATAGTGAAAATTAGGAAAATGATTTGTTTCATATAAAAATAGTTATACCGTAAAGTTGGTTTAATATTTGAACAATAAGAAGGTACTTAAGGCTTTATTTTGACGATAAAAGTGTGATTATTTAACACAATTTATCCGTAAATGGGCGAAATTAGAATAGTTTAAATACCGATTAGTAATAATATAATTCTATTTTGTACTATAATTAAGATAATGATATAAACATTATTTAGATATGTATACTATTGAATAAGAATATTGTACATATATTTGTAATGATTATATTTGAGGTCTTATTTTTATAATAGAAAATTTACAACTTAATACTTAAGAATGATAAAGATGAAAACTCTGTTAATGAGCTTTTTAGCTCTAGTAGGCTTCGTTAATCTTTCAATGGCTGAGGCCTTGGATGGTGGCGGAACCTTTACTTCCTCAATTCATTACAACCTAGATGCATGTGATGCATTTGTGATGGCGGGTACATTAGCTGATTACTCTGAGTTTACAGGTGTGGCAACAAATGATGCTTCTTGTACGACACTAAGTGCAATCGGAACAGTTTGTAGAGCTAACCCCTCATTAAATACGCACTCATGTACAAATGGAGTCAATGGTACTAACGCAATGTGTGTAAGTTCTGACGAAAGTTGTACTTATAATCCAGGAAATATAAAATCAATAAAATTCGATGTTATGTTAACCCCAGATATTACTGGATCAGGAACATTGAGTAATATTTCCTTTTATGAAGCGGCACCTGCAACCTATTTATGGTTACAAGGCCCGACCGGTCCAAATAATTACCCTACACAATATGGAGTAAGGGTCTTAAAAAATGGTGTTGAAATATTTCAATCTAGTGATAATGCAACAACATTAGATTGGACACTTGAAGAATTCATTTTTGATGGACCAGAATTTACTGTCACAAATCCTACTGTTTTTACTTTTGAATTGTTAGGATATTGTCCAGTTGGCAATGGTGCGACTGTAAGTGCATGGGATGTAGATGAAATTACAGTAAATTCAATTTGTGACGCTAATAATTTAGAAGGCGGCAATTTAACTACTGCTGCTGGTGAGACAGAGATTTCAATTTGTGCAAATGATGGTGTGTCAGATGCTTTTGATGTGATTCTTACTGGAACAACTGGAACAAGTTCTGCTTGGGTTATTACAGATACTTCGGGAGAGATTTTAGCATTGCCTGCAGGACCACCATTTGATTTAGAAGGTGCAGGATCTGGAACATGCTTTGTATGGCATCTTACTTTTGAAGGCACAATCACAGGAGCAACTGTAGGAGAAAATGTAAATGGATTAACAGGATGTTATGCTTTGTCAAATCCAATTGTAGTTAACAGAAATATGCAGGGAAGTGGAACGATCTCCATCAGTGGTTCAGGTGCTACGGAAACAACAATATGTGTAGGAGATGGCATTGCAGATCCTATCGATGTAGATATAGTAGGTTTGACAGCAATGAATAATATTTGGGTTATCACAGATAGTGCAGGCAATATATTAGGTCTTCCAACAGGACCACCTTTTGATTTAGAAGGTGCAGGTATTGGTGCATGTAATATTTGGAATATTAGCTTCGATGGTACGCTGACAGGTGCGGATGTGGGCAGTAATATATCTGGTTTGTTAGGTTGCTTTGGATTGTCAAACGCTATCACTGTCAATAGAACAATGGCTGTTGCAGGTATGATTTCTGAAAATGGTGTTACTGAATTTTCTATTTGTGCGGGTGATGGTGTTCCTGATTTAATAAATCCTACCGTAACAGGAAATGTGGGGGATAATGAAGCATGGTTATTAACTGATGCCAATGGAAATATTCGAAGTCTTTTAGGTAATCCACCTTTTAATTTGGATGGCGGCGTTCAGGGTACATGTTTGATTTGGCACCTTTCTTACGGAGGTAGTATATCAGGTTTAACTGTGGGCAGTAATGCTAACAATCTACAAGGATGTTTCGGATTGTCTAATCCTATTACAGTAAATAAAACGAGAACAGCCGGTGGTGTACTTAGCTCAAATAATTTTACATTCATTAATGTTTGTGAAGGCGATGGTTTGTCAAATGTTATTGAGCTTACTTTAAATAATAATATGGGACAAAATGTTGCATATTTTTTAGCTGATGTTAATGGTAACATTACTCAATTTGTAACACCTCCTGTAGACTTTACAACTTTTGCTCCAGGTAGATATATAATTTATGCTTTAAGTTATGATGGACCTGATTCAGGTCTGATGATAGGCCAAAATGTTTCAAGTTTATCAGGTGGTTGTAATGGACTATCAAATCCGGTAACTATTGCAAAAGAAAGAGCAAATGGTGGTATCATAACTTCTCCAAATGGTGATAATTTTTCTGTTTGTGTGCAAGGAAATGTAACAGAAGGGATAGAGCTATCATTGTCTGGTAATGTAGGGACTAGATCAAGATGGATAGTTACTGATTTAAATGGAAACATCATTGCGCTTCCAGGTCCACCTCCAATTAACATACAAATAAGTGGTCCTCAAACTTGTCAGATTTGGCACTTGAGCACTGAACCATCTTTTTCTGGTTTAATACAAGGAAATAATGTTGCTAACTTTCAAGGATGTTTCGACTTATCAAATCCAATAACTGTTAACAAAACAGTAGCTAATGGTGGTGTTTTATCCACATTGACCAATACAACATCCGTAGATATTTGTACCAATGATGGATTAGGTGCAGTTGTAAACACAGTTTTAAATGGTGCAGTTGGTGATAATAATCAATGGGTAATTACTGATCAAAATAACAATATTCTTGATCTTCCTACCTCTTCGCCATTTGACTTCTCAGCATATGCTAATGGTTTTTATAGAATCTGGAATTTAGCTTTTAATGGCACTTTAAATGGTGCAACTATTGGTTCTAATGCTGAAGATTTAACTGGTGATTGTTTTGATTTGTCAAATTTCATCAGTGTAAATATAAGTGGTGCAACAGCAGGAACGATTAGCTCACCTAACGGAGATAATTTTGATATCTGCGTTGGAAATGGAACTTCTGATCTTATTGATTTTGCAGTTACAGGAAACACTGGAAATGGTAGATGGTTGGTAACTGATGCTAACGGTAACATAACCGATTTGCCTGGTAATCCTCCTTTTAATTTAAATACTGCTGGTGGCGGTACTTGTTTAGTATGGTATGTCGCATTTGAAACAGGTGTGAGTGGTTTGCAAATAGGAAACAACGCCAACGATCTTGCTGGATGTTTTGATCTAGCAGGACCCATTACCATTAATAAGACCAATGTTGAAGGTGGTACTTTAACAACTGCAGATGGTGAAACAGATTTAGAAATTTGCGTAGACGGAATATCTGATGCATTTGATGTGATCTTAGTGGGTAATACTGGAAGTGTAAATGCATGGGTCATAACAGATTCTCAAGGAAATATTCTTGCTTTACCTGCAAGTCCACCATTTGATCTAGATAGTGCAGGTGTAGGTACTTGTCAAGTGTGGAACTTAACATATGAAGGTACGATAACAGGGGTCAATGTTGGTGCAAACGTTTCAGGTTTAATGGGATGCTATGCGCTCTCAACTCCAATCACAGTTGTGAGATCTGAAAAAGATGCAGGTACAATTAGTTCAAATGGTTCTACAGATCTTTCAATTTGTATTGACGGTGGACCATCAAATATTGATGTTCAAGTGACTGGTGGAATTAATTCAGGAACTCAAGGATGGGTAATTACAGATGAACAAGGCGTCATTTTGGCTCTTCCTTCAGGACCACCATTTGATCTTTCTGGTGCTGGTGTAGGTACGTGTTCTATATGGAGAATTTGCTATGCAAGTGGTACAACAGGTATAATGGTAGGTGCAAATGTCTCAGGTTTAGATGGATGTTTCGATTTATCAAATCCAATTACTGTTGTAAGAAGTGAATTCGACGCTACAGGAACAACGACATCTACTTATGTTTTTGATTTGGATGCATGTTATGCAGATACACAGGACAATTCAAATTGTGATTATTCAGAATTTAAGGGTGTCGCAACAAACGATGTAGCTTGTACACAATTTTCGGCATCAGGAGATGGTTGTGTCTATAGAGAAAATCCTACTGTTAATAAGCATTCTTGTACACCAGGTGTCAATGGATCTACGGCTATGTGTGTTGGATCTTTAGATGATTGTACCTACGTAGCAGATAGCGATAAAGCTATTAGATTTGAGATTGAAGTGAATCCAGGATCGAATGGTATAGGAAATATTTCAACAGTTAGTTTCTTTGAAAAAGCGCCTTTAATGTTTGACTGGATTAACGGTGCATCAGGTTTAAACAATTACCCAACACTTTTCGGTGTAAGAGTATTAAAAGACGGTGTTGAGGTATATAACCAAAGTGGCTTAAGTACAACTCCAGATTGGTCTTTGGAGTCATTTGATTTTTCAAATAACCCAGCCTTTAGCGTAAGTAGTTCAACTGTCTTCAGTTTTGAATTATTAGGATATTGTACAGTTGGTAATGGTGCTACTGTAAATGCATGGGATATAGATCAGATCGAAATAAGTTCAACTTGTGATGGTGGATTGACTGGAGGTATATTAGAAATAGAAGGCGGCGGAACAGAAATTGAAATTTGTGCTGATGATGGAGTTTCTGATGCTTTTGATGTAACATTAACTGGAGCTGCAGGACCAAATTCAGCGTGGGTTATAACTGATGATATGGGAATGATTTTGGCTTTACCAGCTGGTCCTCCTTTCGATTTAGAAGGTGCAGGTGCAGGTGCTTGCTTAGTTTGGCATTTAAGTTTTGCGAATGGTTTGACAGGGGCAGCTGTTGGTAATAATGCAAATGATTTGGAAGGATGCTATAGTTTATCTAATCCTATCACAGTTATCAGAAATGTAGGTACAGATTGTACGACAACAGTGATTGAAAGCGAGGAAGAGGAAGAAGATGCAGCGGCCTTTGTTTCCAGCTTTGTTATAATGCCCAATCCAGCAGTTGAAAATCTAATTTTACAAACAGATAAAAAACCTTTTGAGGGTACTCAAGTATATATATATGACAGAATGGGTCAAGTTATAGATTCACAAGTTGTAAAGACTAGAGATGTAAATATTGATATCAGTAATTATCCAGAAGGGATTTATTATGTCAAGATGAACTCAGGTACAAATAAAATGGCTAAGACTTTTATTAAGTTAAGAGGTTAGAAATTTAAAATATTAATTGAAGAAGCTCATTGGATTTCCAATGGGCTTTTTTTATTTGTATTTTTCATATCATTTTTCTGGAGTTTCTCAATTGTGTATTTCTCAATTTATTACCTATTTGATAATTTATAAATACACTTTGTTTTTTTTGTAAATAAGAAAACATAGCGATTGTATAGAGTTAAACAGATTTGTTATGTACAATCTTAAACTTGCTAAAACTGCTTAAACCTTTTATGATGATTGTCAATTTAATGAATCTGGTACGCAATTAATAGTATATAGAATTTATCAGCACTTCATTAATGCAGTTGATCATAATTAAGTTTTAATAAAATTGATTTTCTTGTTGTAAATTAATTAAAAAGTGCTAAGCTCATTTAGCAAGCATTTACACTCATAAGTGATTTTAAATTAGCAAACACTTACAGCGGTCCCTCCGCAAACAGCTAAGTTTATTAATCATTAAATATTATATTATGAAATTTAACAAATTATTATTTTTGCTAGCCTTGTCATGCATAGCTTTTGCATGTTCAAAAGATTTAGGTCAAGATGAGGACATGATTGTAGGCAAACAAACTACAGAAGTTGATTATAGTTTTACAGCAGATGGAGAGGTTGTCTATGGTGAAAGACCAGAGTATATTGGACCACTTGAACCAAATGGTGACATACCAAAAAATAGTTTTATGTATGTAGTAAACTTTAGACACTCATGGGAAGAGAAATGCAACAGGTATTGTTCTAATGTTGTTTCTACTTCTTCGGCATGTCAAACAGGTCTTCAAAACTGTCTTCACGGTTTGCTAGAAAGAGATGTAGTATGCTATAAAGAGTGTAAAGCAGCTATTTGCTGGGGATAATTTAATTAGAAGTAATATAGCATGTGAGCTCCACAAAGAGCTTACATGTTTTTTTATAAATAAAGTATTTAAACTGCTTTTAATAAAAAAATAAATCCATCTTCAAAATGATTTCTTATACTTTAACTGTTGTAAGAAAAGTATAAAATGTCTATTGATTGATGATTGGTAGTTTACTCCACTTTCTGTAAAAGTAAATAACAATGCTTAATAATATTATAGCAATAAATTGTGAGTGCGAAATACTACCAAAAATAAATCCTCGCTCCGAATCTCCTCTGAAAATTTCTATTATACTCCTGCCGATGGCGTAAGCAGAAATATAGATCAAGAAAAGTTGACCTTCAAACTTTTTACGTTTACCAATGAAATATAAAAGAATAAAAATCCCCAGATTAACAACTATATCAAAAAGTTGCGTCGGGTATAAACTTGTGTTTAATGGTTTGGCCTTACTTAAACTGTCAGTAAATTCTACGCCTAGAAAATTATTACAAACCTTACCATAACAACAGCCCGCCATAAAACAACCCAGTCTACCAAAAATATGAAGAATAGGACCAACAAAAGCAAGTATATCTAAAAAACTCCTTACTGCTATTTTTCTTCTTCTAAGCCAGTAGATGATAAAGGGAACAGTAAAAATTAACGAACCATAGAAAACAAAACCTGAACCTAGATTCTTTAGCATCAATTGTGGCTGCTCTATATACTTGTTTGGATTTTGAAGAAAGTAAAAAAGCTTTCCACCTATAAAGGCCATTAATATACTATTTAAGAATAAGTTTTCGAGTTGGCCTCTGGTTACACCAAAATCTTTTGTGCGTTTTAAACAGAAAAAAAAACTTAAAAGAACACCCAATGCTATGAATATACCATAAGAATAAATCTTAATTTTTGGAGGTAAAAAAGAATTAAATATATCTGGCGTATTAAGTTCTAAAAGAATTGGATGCATTTATTTTTTTTATATAATAAATATAAGCACATAAATTGTGGTAAACATATTATTATATGAAATGAATAAAGGAAAAACTTATATTAAGGATATTGATAAAATTATGTTTCAGGTGAATATTAAATGTCAACTACTTGACGAGGACTTGCTTTTGTATTTCGAAGATGTTTCTTTTACTCAAGATTGAAAAAATAATAGAGCAAAAAAAATTAAGTCATGTTCTAATGTAGTCGATAATTAGTTGAATGTGTGTTAATAATTCTCCTCGTACAATATCTATAAAAGGGGTAGTCATATGTATGAAGCTTGGTTGTTTTCTCTATATTAATAATTATTGTTATTTTTCATTGATCAATTAAATACTAACATCATGAAAAAATCCACTCTTTGCCTATTGTTGTTAAGTTTTCTCACAATTGGTTTAAGTGCCCAAGACAGAGTTTGGTATTTATGTCACTTTGTATGGTGGTGGAAAATGGAAAAAGTTAGGAGGCGCACCAACAATTTCATTTAGAGACCTCGCCATACAAAAATATGAAAATGATTTAGTGGTGGCTTAGCTTGGTCGTGGATTTTATGTTTTAGATGAATACAGCCTAATAAGAAAAATCACTAAGGAATTGACATCGGCACCTGCTGCATTAATTACAGAACGTGATGTACAGGACGTGATGTTAAACTATATGTTCCTCGATCTAGAATGGTAAATGGAGGGGCTGAGTAAGCAGGCGCTCCATATATTGAAGGATAGGGTATTCCAGAAAAAGTGAATTAACCGTAGAAGAGATTTTAATTTAGACAATAAGCATATTAAGACACAGTAAAAATGGTGGAAGAAGAAGAACAGGAAATTAATAACAAAGTATTTTTTAGAGAATGGCTTGAAAAATTACAACAGGAAAGCTGGCAATTAGAATTGATAATTTCTGGTTTTGCTTTGTATGGAATCTATAATTGTAAGGAATATGTTAATGACTTTGAGTATTTACAATCAGTCAAAGAATTAAATAATATCTTTTTTGATAGCCTTGACATTCTATTGACTACTGGCTGGAAGATTTTCTTTATCAATTTGCTTTTTCATGTAATTTTAAGATCATTGTGGATCGGCGCCATAGGTTTGAGATATGTTTCTGGTGAAATCGATTATAAGAAATTAAATTATTCAGCTTATTTTAATGATTACTTTATAAGAAGAGTAGGAGACTACGATGATTTTATTGAAAGGCTAGAGAAGATTTGTAGTGTTTTATTTTCTTATACTTTTTTATTGTTCCTGTTTTTTATGTCTATTGTATTCTTTGGGATTTTTTTGACTTTACCATTGGCCATTTTTGATTGGATGGGTATGGACAGATTTAAGTCAGCGCTCTATTGGATGATTTGGTTTTTCCCATACTGCATATTTGGATTTTTTGTGTTTTTGGATTTTATAACTTTGGGAGGATTTAGACGTATCAAGGACCGTACAGTTTCCAAGATGTATATGCCTATATTCAAATTCTATAGCTTTGTAACCTTGTCCTTTTTATATAGGCCTTTGTTGTATAATTTCATAGATGATAAATACACAAAGCGACTGTTCTTTTTTTCACTACCATATATATTTCTTATTGTATGGAGTGAAAGTATTTTTGTCAAATCAAACACACCTCACATTGCTGAAAATTCTGAATTAATTCAAGAGGGTAATTTTGTCAACGAAAGATACTATGAAGATTTGTTCTTTCATAGGATGGGGCGTGAGCAAGGTTTACACTCTCAGAAGGGATTGTTGTATCCGAGATTATTGAAGTATAAAATTGACGATGGTTTCTTGAGTTTTATTGTAAAGTCAAGATCAAGGGACTTGGAAATTCTTGAAAAGACTGAGAATATTATTCCTAAGATTGAGCCTGGTTGGAATTTTTCACTCTTTAATAAAGTTGATGATCCAAAGGATTCTAGACGTGACTCTATAGGAGAGGCTTTTGACAAGAAAATTGAACCTCTTGATAAACAGTACAGGTTATTAAGCGATTCCCTAAAGAAGAAAAAAGTCAATGAAGCTAACGTGGGTAAAGTTGAATTAGAAAGGGATAAATTGCGATCAGAAAGACGTAAAATGAACTTGGCTAAAACTGATGCGATTAAAAATTTCGAATCGGATAAAAATAATTTGAATTTAATGGCATTACAAAGGCTCCTCAATATCAAAATTGATAGTATTGATTATAATGATAGTTTAAGTTGTCATTACTATTTTAACGCCGCAACAAAGGAAAAAGGCATGATATGTAATATTGATGTTATGCCGCTAAAAAGAGGTCACCATAATATCATGATATCGCAGATCAGAAATTACGATAAAAAACTCGACTCCTTATATACATGGCATTATGATTTACCTTTTATAAAATTAAATTAGTGTACACTCAGTCTGATCTTGATTTAAACTTCTCTAATTATAATTAATTGGTGACTAAACAACGCATTTTTGGACTGGATTTATTGAGGGCATTAGCTATAATTCAGGTCGTTTTAGGTCATGGTTCCTTTTTGTTGGAAAAAAGTTTATTTGCAGGATTCCCATTTGTAAAGATGTATGATGGGGTTGATTTGTTTTTTGTTCTAAGTGGATTTTTGATTGGAGGTATTCTCTTAAAAACGATTAATCAAACTGAATTTAAAATTTCTAATTTGTTCAATTTTTGGATACGAAGATGGTTCCGAACATTGCCCAATTATTATCTGATACTATTACTAAATTATCTTGTGGTTAAGTACGGAATTATTAATGAGGATATAAATCAATTTAATCTTAGCTTTATTTTTTTTACGCATAATTTTAATGCGCCCTTTTATGGTTTCTTTTGGGAGTCATGGAGTCTGTCAGTGGAGGAGTGGTTTTACATATTTACGCCCATTTTTATTTTTGCATTCATCAAGTTGTTTTCTCCTAAGAAAGCATTCTTCCTTGTCGCTCTTTTGATGATTTTGGGACCGCTGCTGTATAGGATGTATTTGTTTAATGTTAATGGAGACTCCTATCATTTTAATTTTATGTTACGTAAAACCGTTTTATGTCGATTGGATAGTATTGGATATGGTTTGCTTGCAGCATATATATATTTATATAAAAGTAAAATTTGGAATTTTTATAAGTGGATTTCTTTAATTATAGGAATAGGTTTATTGTTATTCCTTCTCAATTTTAGGTTTGCATATTCTAGTTTTTTTCAACAAGTATTTTTCTTAAGTCTTTCACCAATATCATTTATGCTACTGTTGCCGCTTATGAACGATTTTAAAACATTGAATGGCTTTGTTGGAAGAGTTATAGAGCACATTAGTAAAATATCTTATTCCATGTATCTCATCAATTTGGCATTAGTGGCAGAAGTGATAAGAGATAATTTTACGCCTGTAAATGCAAATGATGCTGTTTTAAAATATTTAATTTATTGGGCAATTGTTATTTTGGGGTCAACACTATTATATCGATTCTTCGAAAAACCAATAACATCTTTACGTGATAAATTTTAATGCTTAGTCAATAGCATTTTCGAGATGATCGATCAATCTCAACATAAATACATAACCCTGGTTCAGTTGATCAATACTTACAAATTCGTTGGCTCTATGTGCTTGTGCGATATCTCCAGGCCCACAGATTACAGTTTCGAAACCTGCCTCGGAAAATTGTCCTGCCTCCGCAGCATATGCGACTGTATTAAGTTTATCTACCTGACTGAGTTTTCTAATGAGTGGTACTACAGAAAGATGTTCTGGGGTATCTAATGGTGGAACATTTGGGTGGTCTTCCTCCGTCGTTATTTTAAATTCTAGAAACTTACCTCTACATGCCAGTTCTCTTTCCTTACTATAAGTTTTGAATTCATTAAGAATGTCTTCCGTTTTATCTAACGGTATAACTCTGACGTCCCAATAAAATGATGCACTATCCGAAATGATATTGGGAGCAATACCGCTTTTTTCAAATAGACCACAATGTATTGAAGTGTGGGGTGGTGTAAATCTATCGTCCACATGGTTTTTCTCAATTAGATCATTCATTTTTTGCTCTAGCCACAAAATCAACCTGCTTGCTTCATTTATAGCTGATACTTCTTCTTTGATTCGACTGCTGTGTCCAGCAGAACCATTTACCTGAGTTTTATAAATTACAATTCCTTTTTGTCCAACAACTGGCTGCATCATGGTAGGTTCACCAATGATGGCATACTTTGGTTTTTCTTTATAGGTTTGCTTAATATGTTCTGCTAATTCAGGAGCTGCTAAACATCCAATTTCTTCATCGTAAGAAAATGCAAAATAGATGGGTCTTTTTATTTGTGCAACTTTCATTTTCGGCAATGCCGCTAGGCAGCAAGCCAGAAATCCTTTCATATCGCAAGAGCCTCTTGCGTACAATTTTCCATCAGATTTTTCTGTTAACACGAACGGATCAGTATTCCAATTTTGACCTTCAGTAGGAACGACATCTGTATGACCAGATAGAATAACACCGCCATCCACGGCTGGACCTATTCGGCAATGGATTGATCTTTTGGTATTGTCAATATTTGGAACTGTATGAAAATCAACGCCATGTTGCGTTAAATAATTTTCAATCCATTCAGCAATAGCTGTATTACTCATGCCTCCCAATACGGGGAATGAAACGAGTTTACTCAGTATTTCTTTTGCTGTCATGATATCCTTTGTAGCTTGTAAAGGTAACAATGCTTCATTAAATACCGGTGCAAATGAGATGCTTGAAAACAAATAGCGTTAAATTTTAGTCTGTGAATACTCTTTCATATTTCATCCAACTAAAAAGACAAATTGCAATAATAAGTATTTCAAATATATAAGGTGTCATTTTTTATATTTAATGGTGTGTATGAATTTTATTTTAATCAATCTATCTTAATAAATCTTCCTTTAATTGTACTTCTGTTTTCGCCAGTATTGTCAATAATTTGATATACATATTGACCACTTGTGATATTATCTAATTCTAAGCGATATAATCTACTTGAAATTTCTTTGCGCATTATCAATTCTCCAGAAACAGTATAAACTGAGAGTTGTAGCGTTCTGTTGTCTTCCAAATTTTTAAATTCAAAATTTATATATTGAGAAGCCGGATTGGGATAGGCTGAAAGTATTAAAGGTTTATTCGTAAAGGCATCATGGCTATTTTCTTGTTCAATTATTTCTTCTTGCGAATTATTTGACCCGATGTTTAGAGAGTACACTACAGCAGTATTTTCTCTAGTAGCGGTAATTGCAAAATTCGTTTCATTGATCCATTTTGCAGAATTCAATTTCGTGGCATTTAATTCTTCTTTGTAGATTTTTGATCTGAGTTCCCCATTATGCTCATATATAAATATTTCATTTTTATTTACTAAAACAATTGTAGACTTGTTCATCAACACACTAGAAAACGATTCGATATGATCTATTTTAATTTTGCTTATTTCTCTACCATTGCTGTCCAAACGTATAAAGACATGATGTGTGCCACAATGCGCTGGTCTTTCAAGTAAGCCAATTGTATTTTGAAATTTACAAAGTCCTTGAATATTATATTCATCTAAATATTGAGGAAATTTCCAAGTCAATTTATTGTCTTTCATTCCCAAAAGGGTGCCATGATCCAAACTCAATGCACTGCCTTTTACTTCTCCATACTGTACAGGAATAATCCATGTGCCATTATCTAACTGGACAGGGGCTATTCCATTATTTGTAATACCTAATCCTTCTTTCCTTATTTCTTCTAATGAAAGTTCAAATTTTTCATATTGTAGATATTGATTAATATTACCCCATATCATTTTATAATCCATGAATTCAGGAGCATTTTTAAAGAAAGAAAAGCCTTCAGCAGAGCGGACCGCTGTAAAATAATTTTTGACTTGAGTATAGAAATTTTCATTTATTAAACCTTCAATGATAAAATTTTCATTTGAAGAATCATCTGAAAGAATAGTGCCATAATCGAATCTATTAGTAAGATATAGTTCTTCATTGAGTGGCATCAAAACCTTTGTGATATGATCAAATGAAAGATCTATTTCTTTGACTTTATTTCCATATGCATTTAAGTGAATAGCTTTGTCTAAGCTATTGCAAATGCCAGGATTGGTAGGACGATCGGATTTAAGATTGAGGATGAGCTCTTGATCATTAGTTATCCATAATTGAGCGGGAATATTTTTTGCTTCCATTTCAATTTCATATTCCCAATCTACAGATTGACATATAATTGTTGAACACAAAGTCGGAGATAATAAGAAGCAAACGACGAGTGGATACGTCCAAGACGGACATAGTAATGGTGATCTCATAAGGGTGTTAAAGGTTATAGGTCAGATAGATTAAGAGCAATTTAGAGTAATTTTTTAATGAATATCTCATTCTATTCCAAGATGTCAAATATTTGTCAAAAATAAAAGTACAATGGATAGGGGGATGCTGAATAACATTATGGAATATTTCTTATAAACAGTTTTTAGATGGTTTTTTGAAAAATATTTGATCCATGCCATAGGCAGATTGATGCTTCTAAAAACAAACACCCACTTATCAATTATGTAAGGCCTAGGATTTAATTTTACGTGCTGTTATAAATATTGAAATAGGAGAATATTAGTTTTGCTAATTGTCTTCAAGAATAACCAATAGCCACAGCAATAATTAATGCCACCCAACTTACAGCCAAAATGATGAGCGCAATAGGCATAATGTATTTCAACCATCGGTCAAACGGTACTCTACACAATCCCAACATAGCAATAAGTCCACCTAAAGTTGGATTGAATAAATTGGTCACACCATCGCCAATTTGAAATGCGAGTATGGATGTTTGTCGTGTAAGTCCTACCAGTTCGCCCACAGGAATCATTATAGGCAGGGTAGCGAGGGCTTGTCCACTGCCTGATGGTATCAGTAAGTTCATGAGACATTGCGAAAGGGACATACATAATGCACTGCCATAGGTAGGTAAGTGTTCTAGCATAGAGGCCAAATTAAAGGCAATGGTGTCACTCACATTTCCCATCTCAAGAATGACTTTTATGGTTGTAGCATAACCCACCATAAAAGCACCTGGCGCAACTAGTGAAATCGATTTTAATATTGTTTCACTCATTTCTTGTCCGCTCATTCTATTTGCCATTCCAGCAACGACTGCAATTATTATAAATATGGCTGAGATTTGGTTGAGATACCATCCGTGTTTAAAAATGCCATATAACATAATAACTAAGCCACCTAAAAAGATAGAAAGTATCAAATAGTTGTTTGCACTCATTTTATATTCTGCTAAAGGTTTTGAAAGTGCAAAACCTTGTGTTTCTAATCCTTGACCTAATGTATTGGAATTAGAAGTTATTTTTTTAAAGTACCTAATATTGTAATAGGCCATCAAACTTAAGCCTGTAAAACATAAAATGCTTCTGAAGATGGCACCAGAAAAAATAGGCAATTCTGCAATTTGATGTCCGATGCCTACAGTATAGGGATTTATTGGAGACAATCCGAAGCCCACAGTTATAGCGCCCACAGATATACCGGCAGCTAAAATCAAATCACCACCTAATGCAATTGATAAAACAGCAGCAATGGGTACCAAAGCGATATTATTTTCATAGCCAATAAGAATTCCCATTAATCCAAAGACATAGGTCATGACAAGCACAATCAGATATTTTCTTTCTAGACCCATAGTCTTAACTATTGTCCCGATTGTATTTTCAATCATTTTGGTTTTATCTAATATGCCAAACATGATTCCTCCGGCAAACACAACAAAAATAATATCAGCAGCAGCTTTGAATCCGCGAGATAGAGCAGTAAACATATTCAAGAAGCTGACAGGTGTGGATGCTATGGATTTAAAAGACCCAGGAATAACTCTTTGTCTACCGTTTACGAGTTCTCTTTCAAACGCACCCGCAGGTAATATATAACTCAGTACTGTGGCAAATACGATCATGCCAAATAGCATGACAACTGGATGTGGGATTTTTTTATACCAATTGGACATAAAGGGAAGATAGTCAAAGTATTGGAAAATAGGATTCTGTATAGTTTGCAATTCTTATTAATTGGCTAATTCCTAAGGTAATTGACCTATGAATATTATAATTCTATCTGATTTGAGTGTTATTAAGTGAATGCAGCAGATTATTAGTTAACCCAGTTGTATATTTAGAAAAATTTTATTACAAATCAATCCTATGCATATCAATAAAGTTCTACTTGTGCTTTTGTTATTAACTCAGTGTGCATTTGCTCAAATTGATAATTCTCTATCAATTCAAAAACATAGAAAATATGGGCACTTTAATAAAATTCAAGAAAGTTACACGCTTGATAATTATTTTGATCAAAATCGCAATAAAATGGGCTTGACTCCAAAAGATGATATGCGATTAATAAAATCTGAAACAGATAGATTTGGGATAACTCATAATAAATACGCACAATTTTATAAAGGGGTGCCTGTGTTTGGTGCAACATATATTCTCCATGAAAATCAAAACAAGATTGTTTCTGCTAATGGGTATTTTCTTCCATTTTTGGATATAAGTGTTTTGCCAACAGTTGTTACTTCTAAAATACAAGGAATTGTAAAAAAATATATTGAAAGCAATCAAGAAGAATTGGGGGAACCAGATGGTTTTAAAATTATAAATTCAAGTCTTGTTATTGTTGATGCCGGATTTGAACGGTTTACTGGAAATTATAAATTGTGTTACTTCTCAGAAGTTGAATTTGACAATGGGCACAGATTGCAATATTTTATAGATGCTCATAATGCCAAAGTTGTGAATGTAATATCAGCAATTAATCATCATGGTGTGCCGGGCCAAATAGAAACTAACTATTATGGAATAAAAAATATAACTGTTGACTCCATTAGTGAAAACAAATATCACCTTTTTGACCCCACTCGAGGAGTGGACGGAATAAGCGTCTTCTCTTATGTTGATACTTCATACATAAGTAGTTCTAGTCCGTTATTCGAATTTGGCGAATTTGATCTCAGGAGGTCAGCTGGTGAGGTTATGTATGGGACTCAATCATTCTATGATTTATTAAAGAAGGAATTTGATTGGTTAGGAGTAGATAACAATAACCGTTCATTTAATGCAAATATATTAGGAGCATCAAGGTTTGTTAATGCTTACTGGAATGGTGAGGATGCTTCATTTGGAATAGGGGACTGCAGATATGGCGCGCTCACAACTATAGATATTGTTGGACATGAGTATATGCACGGTATCATTCAAGAGACTTCTGACCTTGTTTATTTAAACGAGGCTGGTGGCATCAATGAATCACTAGCTGATATCATGGGCGTCACACTTGAGTATATTTATGAACCACAACATTTTAATTGGATTTTAGCGGATCAAATACTGCTAGAAGAAGGGCTTGATCCGTTTAGGAACATGAAAGACCCAGAATCATTAGAACAGCCTGCTGTTTACAAAGGAAATTTTTGGAATGATTATCTAGATGTGCATGAATCTAGTGCTATTGGTAATAAATGGTTTCAGATTTTATCTGAAGGAGAAATTAGTGTTAATTCAAGTGGAAGCTCTTATGATGTTGATTCGATGGGCGTTCTTGAAACTGCCAAATTTGTGTTTTATGTAAACAGGTTTTATTTACCAAGATTTACTGATTATAATTCTTTTTATCTGTTTTCAATAGAAGCGGCTAAGGAATATTTTAGTGATGATCAACAAATAATTAATAATATTAAAGAAGCATGGAATGCAGTAGGTCTGCCATCAGAAAATTATGAAGGTTATTTAGATCTTGCATTGTCTAGCGATAAAGTCTCTGTTTGTTCAGTTGGTGATTCAGTACCTGTTGAATTTTATTTAAAAAATGTTGGTGCAATTGACTACAATCCAGCAATCGGTGATAGGGTTACAGTCACAGTTGAGTTTAATGAAGAGGAGCAAACTATTGAATATCCCATTGTACAAAGCATAATGGCTGGTGACTCAATTCATGTGGTTTATGATAAGTTATTAGTAGAAGCAACTGATGATGATATTCGTGTAGTTTATAGACTGTATGTAACTGATGCTATTACTAACAATAATTTTGTATGGGTTCAGGTAGGTGATGCTTTTATTGGACCAGGTGATTTACGATTGCAGGTATCTTTAACGCCTGGGGAATGTGGTGATTTTTCTCAAAGCTATAGAATTCGAATTAGAAATATCGGATGTAAAGATATATCTAAAGAGGAAGACTATGTTATCAATATCAAAAATAAAGATACAGGTCAACTACTTTGGGAAGCCATTTTAAATAGTGAAGATGATCTTTTAGCTGGATATACTTTTCGCACTGATACAATATTAAATCTGGGATTTGAAGAGTCGACTAACTTACTTTTTGAATTGAAATATGAGAAGGACCCTAATCTAGAAAACAATACAACAGAGATTGTAGGGGAGATAAAAAGAGAAATTGGACCTGATTACTACAATGACTTTAATGATACACTTTCTTTAAATAAAGATATTGATATTCAGATTTTAAATAGCTCAACATATACCTCAGATACGAGTTACAGGTTCAATCATATAAGGTTGTATGAATATGAAAATGAATCTTGGTTTTATGCTACGGGCTCTGATGAAGAAGCTGAACAGATTTGTGAAAAATTTGATCCATGGGATGAATATGACAGAACTTCAATAATAGCAGCTTGTGTAGATATGACAAATAATCTAGAACCCATTATGGCTTTTAATTTAGTCCAAATAACCAATAGAGACGATTCAATTAATAATGTTTTGGATTGTGCATTAAAGATAAGTTGGGATGGTTTAGCCACCAAAAATTTTATAGAGGTCAAAGATTCAATACTTATAACTGACCAAGTAGATTTTCAAATTTACAGAAGAGAAATTCCTTTGCCTTCAGAATTTGTAGGAGATGTAATTTTCAATTTTAGGACTGCTACTGGAATTGAAGACTTTAAAGATGACTTTCTAGAATACGATGTTTTTTTAATGGATAATCTGCATTTCTTAGAACCTGTGTCATCATATAATAGTTTAGAGGAAAACAAAGTTGTTCTCTACCCAAATCCAGTGATTGATATACTGGAATTGAATTCGGAAAATGAACTTCAAAGGGTAGAAATATATGATATTAATGGCAGTATGGTTCTGTCAATTGCCGACAAGAGATTAAAATATATATACATGGGTAATCTGTATTCAGGTGTTTATTTTGTAAAATTATTGAGGATAGATGAGAAAGAGTCTGTGCATAGGGTCGTGAAGATATAGTAGTGCACAAATATTTATAAAGTTGCAAATTCAATAATTATAGGATCGAGATAATTACCTTAACTAATAAACTTTTGGTTGAATACTAAGATCGCTCGTTGATGTTTGTAACAACGATCATATTGATATTTTTTATTTTAATAACAAACAAAAATGGCACAGATTTTAGGACAGTAAAGGACCTTTTTAATAAACTTGCTTTTACTTATTCAAACAACATTTTTTATGCTTTTTTCCGCTGCCACAAGGACAAGGCTGATTACGTCCAATTTTGGGTTTAGCTATTACTGGCATGATATCAGGTTCAAAGTAATCATCAAAATCATATTCATGATTAATTTTTTCGTCCTTATACGCTGTCAAAGTTGAAGTTGTTTTTTCATATCGTTCTGCCATGGTGAGCATCTCCCTTTTATAGTCGTGTTCTTCATGGCTCACAAAAGCCTTCTTAACGTCTTCCAAATTGCCAATTACACCTTTTGAAACTAAACCTCGACCATATAATTCTTCTATTTTTGGCAGCAATTCACTTTCTTTAAAATCTATAACATTGCTTATGAGAAATGCTATGCAATCGCTGTCAATTACATTGTCCTCAATATTACTGTCGAGGAAAAACTGCAAGACATCTCTATACTAATTTATAGCTTCTCCTCTTCTTTCAGGCTGGTGAAATGCCAGCTGCTCAACCATGTCTACAAAAATAATACGTGCATAAGTATCAACACCAGGTTTAAACATAAATAGTTTGCACGCCTCCAATTTGTTAGCACCGATTTTGTACATAATCTCCCATATCGATGATGAGAGAAAGTCTCCTATATATAGTTCTAAATATTCATTGGATTGACTTGCTACATTAAAAATTGTATCTAAGCTGTCGCTTGCCTTAAGCTCTGCTAAAAAATATAGTGAATGAATTACAAAATTCATTTTTTCTTCTACCCATCCATTATCATCAGTAAGTTTTTGAAAATAATAATATCTGTTGATGCTATCTTGTAGTACCAGTTCAGGATCTTGAATAAGCGTATCTTTAGGAAGAGAAAGAATGGTGTCTATTTTTTCCTTTCCAATATAAAGTCCATTGCAATAAAGCCATTCAATTTCTTGATGTGTAAAGCTTGGAGCTTGGGTAATTGTAGTTATTTCCTGAGGTTTTGTGGTCACAGAAATTTTCTTTTTTTGTTCTGCTTCATAGCGCTTCTGTCCAGCTAACATTCTTTCAATAAATAATTTTTCCAGTACAAACTCTGTTTCAGGCGCATCAGGTGCTAAATTGTGCATAATCTCATAACGAATTTCTGCCTCTTCAATATCTCCAATGGCGATAAAATAAAGAACTGTACACTTTAAGAATGAAATCACTTCACTCATATGAAATGTATCACGATTTGGATAAAGTGCCTTTAAATCCATTTCACGTCCTAAAACTTCAAGCATTTTATCGTACTCCTGTTTTGAGTAATACTCGTTGGCCAAATTTAATTTTCCAAACAAATAATTAGGATGTTCTACAACAATCCATTTGTTAACATCAAATGTCTTTTGAGTATACTCAAGTTTTGCATAAAGTACTGATAGAAAATTTTTCAATTGTGGATTATAGGGATGTTTTTTAATGGCTTCCCGTATTTTTTTAATACTTGATTTTTTGCCTTCCATTGCCATTTGATGATATCGCTCGTTCATATGCGACATTTCTGGGGTAATATCATTTTGGTGGTCTAAAAGATTGGGGTCAGTGGTTATTGTATAGCCTAGTTCTATATTACCCATAATGGTTTAATTTATTTAACTTCCTTATTATATAAATTTAGGATTACAAATTAAATTTAAAACCATATTTTGATTTCAAATATTTTCTATAGTACAAAATTAACTGACATAAAAAATCATAGTATTGCCAGTTTAGATTTAATGTATGGCTAATGCTTGTTTTATTGAATTTAATATAACACATGATCCAACGCAAAGTGCTTTATAAACATCAAAAAATTACGAACCAGCATACGATAAAGTAAAGCTAAATTCAGAAATTGATAAAAAGATTTATGAAAGCTTACAAGATTTTAGGAATTATAAGAAATAAAAAGAATGAAGAAGTATGTATTAATCAGTACTACATTTTTTTTCAAATGGCTTATTTGTTGTCAATTATATATCTAAGTTTTTTGACTTGATATTTTTTAGCTTTTGTGTTTTTGATTTGTTTCAAGGAATTTATTTGTGTTTTGTAAGCAAAGGAATATTGAAAAGGAAATTAATTGTTGGTGTATTAACACCGATCGTCTCAGTTTGCAATTGAGATGTCACATGCTTAAAGAGAGAAGATTCTATTGGAAAGACTAAGAATTATTTCGAGTGTATAGAATTTATATTTAAAATCTCGATTATTGGAGTGGAAGGAGAATGCCAAATTATAGAAATCTGCCTTGATGTTCTGAGTTTGCAACTGAAATGCCATATACTTAAAGAGAGAGGATTCTATCGGAAAAACAAAGTCTTTCTTCATCCGTATAGAATCGAGATTGAAAATCTCGATTACCAGGGTGGAAGGAGAATGCCAAATGATAGAAATCTGCCTAGATATTCTCAGTCTGTAACTGTGATGTCATATGCTTAATAAGAGAGGATTCCATGAAAAATGATATGTTTTAATTCGAGCGTATAGAATCGAGATTAAAAATATCGACTATAAGAGTTGCAAGATGGAGGAAAGAACCCAAAGCAAAATATTAAACTGAATAAGTATTGCATTTCTATTTTTTCGTTTGATAGACATCTGTACTATCTCGAAAGTTAGAAAATTAAATTTTCGTAAAAAAAGGAATTATTAGCTCTAAATAAAGCTCTTAAATCTGTTGATTCAAACATCGCAAATCTTTTTTCTAAAGCTTTCTCAGCTAAAATGTGTCATTTTTATCAGAAAAACCTCGTTTTAGGCGACGTTCAAACAACATTCGGTATCATTTTAGTGTAATTATAGAGGAGAATGGACAAAGGATATTTACTGTTTGAAGGATTTGCTTTATCTTAATGTAATGTTATAGTCGCAGCGCCCGCAAGCACTGCAACGTTTATGAGTCACTAAGCGCTATTAAGCTGATCCCACGAATTTTATTTATTCAAAAAGATAGGTATGCTAAGGAAGAAAATGCCTTTGGTAGTTTGTATGTGTATAAGTTGGATTTTTTGTTCTGGACAAGATATCCACTATTCACAGTTTTTTAATTCGCCTTTGAATGTCAACCCAGGTTTAACGGGTATGTTCAATGGCGATACCCGTATTCATGGCAACTACAGGCGCCAATGGCAAAATGTCCCCGTTGATTATTTAAGTATGGATGTAGGGGTTGACTTTAAAATCAGAAAAGAAAACAAGCAAAATTTTATTGGAGCAGGAATGCTCATTAATTACGATCGGGCAGGTGATGTAGATGTCAGTTTAACAGCATTGAATGGTTTTTTGGCGTATACGTTATTCATCAATGACAATCACTTAATCTCACCCGCTCTTAATCTCTCTTACTCGCAACGTAGACATGAATCTTTTAGCGCTACAACTTCCAATCAATGGGACGGCATAAAATTTAATCCTACCATCCCAGCAGAATTTATCGGAGAAGATTCACAATCTTATTTTGATGTAGGCTTTGGTTTAAATTACAGATGGCAAAAAAGTTATAGAACGCATTTAGACTTGGGTGTAGGTGCTTACCATTTGATAAGCCCTACGGATCGATTTAGATCAAATGCAACTTATACCTCTCAACGTCCAGTGCGCTTATCTTTTTCTGCAATGCTTACAGCAAGAGTAGCCAATAAACTTGATTTTATTTTTAATGGTTTGTATGCCAAACAAGACGTATACAACGAAAAAGTAGTCAATGGTCAGGTAAAAGTATATATGAGCAAGGCCAATGACAAAGCCTTGTATTTAGGCGCGGGTTACAGATTTGGTGATGCATGGTATCCAATGGTAGCTTTAGAAATAGGCAGATGGTACGGGAGTTTTTCTTATGATTATAATATTTCTGATTTCGATGTAGCTACTGATGGAAGAGGAGGACCCGAATTATCATTAAGATATATCATCGCAAAAATTCCGCAAGGCGATTATAAACCATGCCTCATTTATTAGATAGTACTGAGTACTGAGTACTGAGTACTGAGTACTGAGTACAAAATAGAGAAATAGAGAAATAGAGAAATAAAGAAATAAAGAAATAAAATTATCAAAAGTGATAATCAAAAAATGTAAAATTGAAAGACAGACATCTCAAGAACAATTGTCTATTGTACAGTTTGGGGCGTTATAATTCCGTAAACGGCTTGGGCTGCGCAGCAGTGCATGAGTAGGAATTGTAAAAGCTGAAGGGTGCGAGAAGAGCAAAAGAACCTTTCAATAGACTAGATTTTTTGGTTACTTTTTTATCAATGAAAAAAGTAACAAACTAAATTAGAAAACAACTTAAATAAAGTTTAAAGAAAGATTAAGAAAAAAATATAATTCTTAAATGAACAGAATACCAAAAATAATTACACTTTTTATTTTGCTTTGTTCTTGGACAGGCATGGAAGCTCAATTCTATTCATATAAGCAACATGTAGCTCATGCCGACAAGGCATTTGACATGGGCAATTATTTAGAAGCAATGACACACTATCAAAAAGCTTCTGAATTAAATGATAACATGGATCCACAATCTATATTGAATTATGGGGATGCCGCTTATGACGCCTACGCGCTCAAGATTGCAGAAGAACAGTACAACAAATATTTGTTGCTCGATAAAGCTTCAGACCAATACATGGTTCAATATAAGTTGGCGAAACTCAAACACCTTCAAGGAAAATATGAAGAAGCCGTTATCGACTACAATATATATTTATCAGAATATGAACTGGAAGATTCTTTATTGTCAAATGATGTTAAGTTCCAAAAAACTTCTGCTGAATGGGCGCTGAATACACCTGCAGAAAGCATTGTGGACACTGCAAAGCTAGTAGATACGGGAATAAATACGCCGTTTTCTGAACATGCACCTTACTTATTTAATGATAAATTGTATTACAACTCTTTAAAGTTTCCAATTGAAGATGAAGGTCAGGACAGTTACACGTCTAAAATATTAAAGGAGTTAGATGTAACGGAAATTGAAGGAAGTCCGGCGAATGCACTCATTTCTCACCCTAGTTTCAGTCCTGATGGGAGATTCTTATTCTTTACGGTAGGACAGTACATTGATTTGAATACTATTAATTGTGATATTTATTATTGTCATGTATCGGAATACGGAGATATTGGCACAGCACAAAAAGCTTCTGAGATTATCAACAAAGCAGATTTTACATCAACGCATCCTAGCGTTTATATAGATGCAGATTCAACTTATCATTTGCTATTTGTCTCGGACAGATATGGTGGTAAAGGTGGATTGGATATCTGGTCTTCTCAGTTTACTGAAAATGGCACTTTTGTTTCTCCAGTAAATTTATCAGCTATAAATACGGGAGGAGACGATCTTTCGCCTTTTGTACATCAACCTACCAAAAACATTTTTTTTAGCTCGAATGCAAGATCTGGATTCGGAGGATTTGATGTGTATAAAAGCTCTATAAGTGATGAGAATGAACCGATAGTAAATTTGGGCGACCAAATTAATTCACCCAATAATGATTTGTATTATTTTTTAAATGAAGATGGATCGAAATCATATTTTTCTTCTAATAGACCAGGTTCTCTATTTTTGGAAGATAAATTTGAAACATGTTGCTATGATATTTATGAAGCAAAAGGCAAAGATTGTAGTATCCAATTAGAAGCTTCCACATTTGATGCATTAACGGAAGAAGGATTGACTGATGTTAATATTAAAGTTTGGAACAAAGAAACGGAAGAAATTTACTATGAAGGAAATTCTCCTGAAGTCTTGAGATCAATAAAATTACCTTGTGAAAAAGACATGGAGTTGATTGCCTCCAAAGAAGGTTATGAAGATGTCATTATAGCTCTAGGTGACCTTGATCCGATTTATGGAGAAGAAAATAAAATATCACGTTCTATATATCTCAAGCCAACAGAATCAGTCAGCTTGACTATAAATATATTTGAAGAAATAACAAATAGACCTTTGGGTGGTGCTGATGTTTATCTTACAATTAAAGATACCAATGAACAAAAGTCTCTCTTGAGTGCGCCTTCTCATGTTGTAGAATTTAAAATAAAACCTAATACAGATTACATTGTTGAAATTAACATAGATGGATATAAGGAAGCTGTTTTAGAATTTAATTCAGGTGATGAAGAAGAGATAAATAAGGATGTCTATATGAAAATATTGGATGTTGTTAAAAAGGCCTTATTGAGTCTAGAGAATGCGATTCCTGTCAGTCTTTATTTTGATAATGACAAACCAAAAGCAGGGAATTCTAATGTAACTTCTGCTGAGACTTACACAACGACATTTAAAAATTATTATGCTAGAAAAGAGAAATTTAGAGCAGCTTACATAAGTCGTTTTCGCTTCAATGATAATAAAGTTTCAGGTGTAAGCGAAATTGAAGATTTGTTTGAAAATCATATCAAAAGAGGATTTGACAAATATGATAATTTTAAACGACAGCTTTTGTTGGTTCTAGAAAATGGACAGGATGTCAATATTTATCTCAGAGGTTACGCCAGTCCTGTTGCGCAAAGCGAATACAATACCGAGCTTGGAAAAAGACGTGTAGATAGTGTGCGCAAAGAATTTGACCAATGGAATAACGGGGTATTGTTGCCATATATTCAGTCTGGACAACTTAAAGTTACTGAACGCTCTTTCGGTGAAGAAACAGCTCCAGTAGGCATAAGTGATGATATTTCTAAACCCGACAGTTCTATATTTAGCCCTGAAGCTAGTAAGGAAAGAAGGGTAGAGATCGATGAAATTAATTTTAATAATAATTAAAAATCTGGGTATTGAAAAACATTATAATTTTATCAGGTTTAGTATTATTAATACTATTTGCATTTGTACAAAATGTGAGTGCCACTCACGTTGCAGGAGGCACAATGTCCTACAAATGTCTAGGAAATGATTCTTATGAAGTTACCTTAGAGTTTAGAAGAGATTGTTTCAATGGTGCCGAAAATGCACAATTCGACTCTTTAGCATCGGTATCCATCTTTGATAGCGAAGGGGAGTTAGTTGTAAATTTAGGGGAGTTTGGGAATAATGGAGAAATCCGCATACCATTTATGGGCGACGATACTTTAAATGAAATCTTGACCAGTGAGTGTAATGTGATTGGTGGAGATAGATGTGTGCAAACAACAATTTATCGATCTATTCCTTTCATTTTGCCTCCGCGACCAGGTGGATATATTTTGGCCTATCAAAGGTGTTGCAGAAACGGGACTTTAAATAATATAATTGATCCCACATTAACTGGTGCCACCTATTGGGTAAAAATTACTGAATCTGCTTTGGAGCAGTGTAATAACAGTCCACGTTTTACAAGATCACCCGCAAGTTTTATTTGTATTGATGATACTTTACGATTTGATCATAGTGCTTTCGATGTAGACGGAGACTCCTTGGTTTATTTTCTATGCACACCATCAGCTGGGGCCACAGTCGGAAATCCAAAACCACAACCCGCAAATCCTCCACCTTTTGAAACGGTAGATTGGGCGCCTGGTTTTAGTGAAAACAATATGATGGGTGGTTCGCCTATTAGCATTGATTCTCAAACAGGTCAGATAATTGCCGTGCCCAATATGGTTGGCCAATTCTTAATTGGTATCTGTGTTAGGGAATTTAGAGATGGTGAATTGCTTTCAGAAATACGTAGAGATTTTGAATACAATGTAAGGGTTTGTGGGCGTGATCCCATAGCTATTATTACACCAACTGAGATTCAGGATTGTGATGGATATACTGTTGAATTTGATAATGAAACTACATCAAATTTTTTACCTTTTGACAGTTTAGATTTTCGATGGATTTTTGATTTTCCAGATGGAAACCTAGTCAGAGAAGATGATGTACGTTCAATTACTTTTACCTATCCCAATGCAGGTGCGTATACAGTAGCACTAGTTACAACAGATGGAGTTTGTACTGATACCGCTTACGCGGAAGTTAAAGTCGCGACTCCTCAAGATTTGGTTCCAGAATTTGAAGTAGGTTCATTCAATTGTGACTCTTCCGTTAGCATACAATTGTTTGATCGATCTAGTGCATTCTTAGATATACTAGAGTATGAATGGATAGTTATTAATAACGGCAATATTGATACTTTATACGGACCAGAACCTATTCTGGATATTGGTGAAGATGGTAATATAAACGTGAGTCTGACTGTCGTTGATGAAACTGAATGCCCTAGGAGTATATCAAGAAACGAACAAATAAGTACACTCAGGTTTGAATCAGAGTATGTCGATAAAATAATTTGTGATGGTGAAAGAGCAGTAATATATACTGCTATCGATCCTGCCTATGTTGTTGAAATTGAACCATCAGCTGGTGTGACCACAGATGGTAATGGTACATATTTTATTGATGGATTCAATGGTGAGCAAGAATTTATAGTTGAGGTATCCGACGGATTTTGTTTTGACGTTGGCAGAGTAATAATTGAAGCTGTTTCTGATCCATCGTATCCATTTGAAGATATCATTCAATGCGGCGATGACCTTGTAACATTAAATCCGAATGGACCTGATTTCTATATTTACAATTGGGTGGGACCACCTAACGTATCCTTTCCTAGCAATGAGGCCAATCCAGTTGTGAGCTTAGAAGAAAAAGGAACTTTTTATGTAACTGTTTCAACAAGTGTAGGTAGTTTGTGCAGATTCACAGATTCTGTGACTGTCAATGTTATTGAGGATCCTGAATTTAATATATTTCCTGCAGAGCAATTCATCTATTGTGAAAACACAACGGTAGAAGTTTCGATTGATTCAAATTTATCAGACATTACTTGGATAGGTCCTGGTGGCCAAGTTTTAGCGACTGGACCGACTTTGGTTTTAGATAACTTAAGTGAATCATTAGTGGTTGATGTCAGAGTTATCAATGAGTTTGGTTGTATTACAACAAAATCAACGGATATACAATTTGTACCTGAGCCGCCAATAAGTATTGATATAACACAATCTGCTTTAGTGATATGTGAAGGGGAAACAGCAACTGCGATTGTAACAGCTACAGATTCTGTTGTATGGACAACGCTTAATGGTGGATTTATTACTTCGGGTCCTGAATTGATTTTAACTGGTCTTACGGCAGACCAAAGTTATATTGCAACGGCTATAAATGATTTGGGATGTGAAAAATCTATTCAAGTGGATATAGAAGTGAATGTCAATCCGATACCAAATTTTAGCGCTTTGGAAGATATTTTAATTTGCCCAGGTGAAGTTGGAACTATTGTTTTGGATTCACCTTTTGACATAACTTGGTTTGACACGAATGGCAATTTGCTTTTTACAGGCTCAGAGTTTACCATACAAGATATTTTGGGTACAACTGAATTTATCGCAGTAGCCACAAATCAATTTGGATGTGAAACCAGTCAAAACTTTTTAATTGAAGTCGATCCGTTAAAGGTGCCAGAAGTAGATTTATCACCGTTGATTGGACAAGCTGTTTGCATGGAAACAGATATTGATTTGATGGTTGAAGTCAATGCTACAGATATGGTGAGTTGGTTGGATATCAATGGCAATGTATTAGAAACAGGCAATTCGTTTTCTGTTTTGGCTTTAGATACGACAACGCAGTATCAAATCTCTGTAGTAGATGAAGGGGGATGTGAATTGAGAGATACTTTTGAGGTTGAGGTTTATCAACAAATTGATCTCACAATAGATGGTGGCCAAGAAGATCTATTTTACTGTGAAGGTTCAAGTTTAAATTTACAAGCACTTACGGATGTCGATGCTGATGTTACGTGGACTAATAATGGAGATACCATCTCCACAGGAATGGTATTGATGGATTTCTTTCCAACAGAAAACGTAGAAGTTATAGCTTTCTCAGAAGACGAATTTGGCTGTATAGAATCAGATACTTTTAATGTGAGGGAATCCCTAATAGGAGGTCTCATTCAAGGTGATGATGTAACTTGTATTGGTCAGAATGCTTCATTGGAATTTATTCCTGAACATCCAAATGAAGAGTACACATTGACTTGGGGACCTAGTGATTTAATCGTTGCTACCGACGGTAATTTTGCATCTGTTAGTGTAGAAGGCGAAACTGTTTATTCAGTAGTGTATACTAATACTGACAATTGTACTTCAGTGCATGAGTTTACAGTTGAAGAAGTTGGATTTTTCAATGGTGTTATCGCATTTGCGGAACCTGAAAGTATTTTACTAGGGCAGAGTAGTCAGCTTTCTACAGATCAAGACATGGATTTTACGCACATGTGGGAACCAACCAATTCTTTGGATGATCCAAATATCGCGGATCCTATTGCAACACCTGAAGAAACTACTACTTATTTTGTGACCATAACGGATAGTAATGGATGTGTTGAAATTACGTCTGTCACCGTTGAAGTGGAGCAACCCTCTTGCGATGAAAATGACATCTTCGTTCCTAATATGTTTACCCCAAATAATGATGGTGAGAATGATGAATTTGAGGTACATTCAAATTTTATTGATCAAATGAGGCTCATTGTTTATAACAGATGGGGAGAAGAAGTTTTTGTGAGTACGGATCAAGCTAACAAATGGAAAGGTACTTATCAAAATAAAGAATTAGAGCCAGATGTATATGGCTATCATTTGACAGCGACTTGTATTAATGGCTTTGATTATACGACACAAGGAAATGTAACGTTGATGAAATAGGTATAAAGAAGTTGTAAATAAAAGTGAATGAATTCAATGTTTATACTTTCGTGATAGGTCGCATTGGATCTTTTAAATAAGACAATAATTAATTATTTAATTTCATATTTCATAATACAGAAAAAAAAAGGAGTGCGACAATTGTGCACTCCTTCAAAGACTGTTTTCGATAATTCTTTTATTTATTTGTAATCCATTGGTGGGGTATATGCTTGGGCTTCAGCTTTTGTAAGTTTGCGTGTTGTTTCCTCTTCATCTAAATTTCTAACTTTAAAAGTTTCATCAAGCTTGTCTTCTTTCAGAAATATGGGTACACAGGGAGCAATGTTAAATAATGCATTTGTCCCAATTTTAGATTCGAAGGGAGGATTAAGTTCTATATATTGATCAGCTCTCACTACTACAAGCGTATCTCCACCTGTTCCTGATTCAACTGATCCTGTCATTTTCACCCAATTTAATGCTGCAAATGTATAATCATTTTCAAAAGCAATAGTGAGCGGTAGAATTGTTGTGTCACCTTCATAAGTATCAACATCACAATCAATAGGTGTCGGAGGTGGTGGACCTGTCAAAATAAAATCATCCACATGAATCCAACACCTGTCTGTAGTATTATTATCTTCTACAGGTCGCACAACCAAATAGTCACCACTTACAGGCGCAACAAAACTTGCTGTAACTTGAATCCATGCTGCATTAGGCTGATAAGTTGGAGTTGAATATGCTAAAGTTCCAAATGATCCATTGGAGGCAGAAATTCCAAATTCGAGTTTTCCAGCATCCTGAGAGGTTGCTTGTGAGACGGCCATGTAAAATGATAAATCATAAGTATCACCAGCGGTAAGACTTTGCGTTAAATCAAACGAGAGTTGATCATATCTCGATCATGGTGCATTATGTGCGATGCCCAGTTTTGTTGTTCCTTCAATTGGTGCTGGACCTCCTATGCATGCAGATTTCATTATGTCAATCTCACCAGCATTATTTACTGCAAATGAGGTGAGACCTGATGCAAGTGAATTGAATTCAGAGTCTGTATTATTGTAATCACAAGTTATTCCCCCAGTATTTACCCCGCCGTTAACAAGTATGTTTTGGGAATAGGTAAAAATATGACAAGAAAGTAGAAAAATTAAACTGAGAAACGAATGTTTAAAGTGTGTTTTCATTGTATTTATACTTGAGTGTTAATATAAGTATACTCTGAATACCGACTAACGGCAGACCTACATAATACTAAAGAGTGTGGTCCAAGAAAAAACGTTACCTATTAATTCAATTTATTTTTTTTATCTCAAAAAGTGTTCAAACTCTTTGATTCTAAAATTAAAAGAGCGGACTTGCTTAATATAATTAAACTACTACCTGCTTGAAGCAGGTAGATTTGATTTACGGCCGCAAGCCGATTAAGATTCATCATGAATCCTAAAGTCAGAATCATCAGGCTCTGTATCTTGAGATTCAATATATTGTTTTATCACCTTATCTGTAACATTGCCAGTACTAACTGCAAAGTAGCCTCTTGCCCAAATGTGTCCACCCCACAATTGCTTCCTTAATCCACTATATTCTTGAAGCAATTTCCTTGATGTTTTGCCTTTCAGGTATTGTGATAATTTACTAATACTCAACTTCGGTGGATAGCTTAATAATAAGTGAATATGATCCTTTGATATATGACCTTTTATTATTTGAACTTCATTTGCTAAACATATCTCTCGTATCAGCATCCTTGCTCTTTTTGATATTTCTCCTCGCATTACTGGCTTCCTATACTTCGTAACCCAAACCAAATGTATCTTTATATCATATTTTGTATGTGAACCTTTTCTATACTTTCCCATACGCTAATATACTAAAGTACCCGCCTAAAGGCGTGGGATTTCAACCATCCCAATAACTAGAAATTAAAACTAAATTACAGTTTTGTAACTAATGTTTAGTTTAAGAACTGAAATTTAGTTACATTAGCTTAGGTTATAAATATAATTGGATGAAATACAGTTTAAATAAGAAGGAAGAACAAGTTATGCAAATATTATGGAAGCTTAAAAGAGCTTTCGTAAAAGAGATAATTGCAGAAATGCCAGAACCGCACCCACCATATAATACAATATCATCCGTAGTAAGAAAGTTAGAATCAGAGGGTTTTGTCTCTCACGAAGCGTTTGGGAAAAATCATAGGTATTTACCCATGGTCAAACAAAGTCAATATAAGAAACAAGCTTTTAAATCCTTATTGTCAAATTATTTTGAGAATTCTCATTCAGAATTACTTTCATATTTTGTCAAAGAAGAAAAGATTGATCCAAAAGATGTGACGCAAATGTTAGAACAAATTAAAAATAATCAATCATGATAACAGGTTTAACATTGCCACAGTACCTTATAGAATCTAGTGTTTGTTTGGTTTGTTTTTATGGATTATATAAGCTGTTTTTGAAAAGAGAAACATTCTTCCAATTAAATAGAATATACTTATTGTCGACTGCGATATTATCATTGGTCTTACCTTTGATCAATTTTCAGTTTCCTGTTATAAACGGCAGTTCATCTATGAGTGATTTTGTGCTGCCGATCATTCAGGATGTTCAATTGTCTCATTCTAATTTGATAAAAAATGTTGAGAACTCTTCAGGGCTGGTCGTTTCTGTAGGTGATATCATTAGACTCATTTACTTTTTAGGCGTTTTTTTAATGGGTATAAAATTTTTAAAATCCTTGTTTATTGTATTCAATATGATTGCGCATGGAAGTCAGGTGAAATCTGGTAAAGAAACGATAATTACAGGTTTCACAGATTTGCCAGCCGCTTCTTTTTTTAGTTATATTTTTTGGAATGATAAAATAGAAAGTGATACACAGAAATCGATAATGGATCATGAATTGGTGCATGTGAGGCAATGGCATAGCTTGGATGTCGTAGTTATGGAACTCATAGTTATCTTAAAATGGTTTAATCCATTGGTCTATCTTTTTAGAAATAACCTGAAGTTGACACATGAGTATATTGCCGATCAATATGTGACAGGGAATTCTGATCGGGTAGCTTACGCGAATATGCTTTTGTCTCATTCGGATCAAAATCTTAATGTTGATTTATCTAATACCTTTCATGCAAATGTAAAAGAACGCTTAAGAATGCTAGGAATTCAGAAAAGTAAAAATTGGAGACTTATGAAATACTTATTTCCAATTCCTGTATTGTTTGTATTGATGTCTCTTTTCTCTTTTAATATTTCTGATGCTTATTTATCTGACAAAATAGAAGTGATGAATACCTCTTTTGAAAATCTAGAGAGTCATGAGTTACTTAATCTCAAAAACGAAAAAGAAGCCAGTGTCATGTCCAAATATGATATCAATAAAAAAAAGGACTTTAATATTGGTTCAGAAAGTGAGAATGTGGATATGTTTTTTAAGTGGGGATCGATGGTATCTGCAGGATCAATGGAAAATAAAGAAGAGCAAATAACTAATAATGTTTGGCCTTATGAACTTTTAGAAAGCTTTCAACAAATGCCAGTCTTTTATTTTAAAGGCAAGTATTGGAATGAATTTGAATTCACACTGAGGTTGCAGGGCAAGGGAGAAAACTACATGAAGCAAATTATGATGGATGAGGACTTTTTGTTTGATACTTCAGGAGTAAACTTTGATGACATTGAAATTGTTTCCATAGAAAATCTTACTATACCATCTCAAGGAAAAAGCGATAGTTTCTATTTCTCTTTCACTGTTGCAGAAAGAAAAACATCAGATAAGGTGATTGTTCCATGGAGAAGTCGTATTTCAAACTTTCTGATTGAATCACCAGCATTTAGGGATGTGGCGATGTATGAAACATTTAGTGGAGAGAATGAGTATTCACCAGAGTTGGTTACAAAAAGTACGGATGAAATCATTTCTGATCTTTTAGATTTTGATTTTGTAATTAAGGATAAAGAATCAGAGAAGGCTATAGATTTGAGCGATTACGAAATTGAGATTTCTGTTAATAGAGCAATGGTAGTTGATCAAGCTTTTGAATTAACAGAAGATGCGATCTCTTCGAGGATAATAAGAACCTATGACAATTCAAACGGAAAAAAGTATGTCAATGAAAAATTTGAACTCAGTGATAAAATTAGCACTTATAAAAACCTAATCACACAGTGGATAAGTGATCTAGATAACAAGGATTATGTTTACCTATCATTCAAAAGTAATTCTGAAGACGGAGGTAATTTTGTTATTCCTTTTCAGGTTAGGAATTCGCCTGATGCTTATAATCCCAAATTAATGTTAGACCAAAAATTTAAAGGCGAAAAGAATTTAAGTAATTACCAGATAATATATAAAGCCGATGGATCAACATATATTAAAACAGATGTCAAAGATCCCGCAAATGAAAAAATAGTAAAAGCATTTTCAGATAAATCAAAATATACACTTGTTGATGTACCAGGATTTTCGACGGAATACAGGGTGCTAGAATATGAAGAGATGCTATCTGGAATTGAAACATCGATCATTAAATCAGCACCTATTTTAGATGATCTAGATGTTTTGTCATTAGTTGAGCTTAAGCTTACTAAAAAGGATGAACCGATGTTAAGCTGGGGTAGAATGGTATCTATTAATCCTAGTAATAGATGGGGCAGACAAAGGAAAGTAAAAACATCAGGTAATTATTCTATTAAGGAATTGCACAGATCAAGAAAAGATGATCTGCAACTCACTTTTGATGGAGAGAGGACACTGAATGTGTCGCGTTTTACAATGTATATCAGTAATGGAGAGTCAGAAAAAATACAAGCCTATCAATCCGCATCCATAAAATCATTTGAACTGAATAAAATACTTAGTAAGGTTGATTCTGAAAGCATTATATATTTTGATGATATTATTGTGGAAGAAGATGGAAAATGGTACCACTGCCTAGAAAGATTCTCTTTTGTCTTTGAATAATGAACGACTGATCCGCAGGAAACAATTGACTAAATGTCAATTGTTAAGGAGTGAACCCCGATATCAATCGGGGCGACAACGAATTGTTTTCAACGACTAATGTTTCCAAAACATAATCTTCATACAGTCCGCAGGAAACAATTGACTAAATGTCAATTGTTAAGGAGTGAACCCCGATATCAATCGGGGCGACAACGAATTGCACTACTTCTGCAAGGAGCTTTAAAATATCTCATTGAAACTAAAAAACTACTCCAGTGCCTTAGCACTTATAAACAAACGTATGTTTTAAGAGATACCTTAACTTCTAACCACAAGCGGGTGATTTCAATCACCCAGAAATAGGTATAAATGCAGAATCAGGATTTACAGATGGACTAGATTATGGTTTTGACAAATTTATCAATAACACATCTTTTCAACATCAATACAAATACAAGATCAGAATTTCTAAGATTGTTGTATTTACTGGATTTATTAGATGCATAAATTTTATAATAAACTTCATAATATTTTATTGAAACGAAATATTTCATTAGTTCCTTAGCATTTTCAATCAAAATTATAATTTAAAGAAGACTGAATTCCTAAGCTCAAGCGGATGATTGCAATCACCTAGAAAATCTCCTTTTATGTCATTTCTGTGTAATTTTTAAATACAAATAATCAAATTCTTAATTCTTAATTTTTCACTCTCAATTAAGACCAAATATCTTCATTTTTACAATCCTGTATAAATAACCCAACTCATTGTTCTAAAACCACGTTTATCTAATCATTAACCTTTAGATACTAATTCTAAAGAACCGATTACCAAATTCTGTATGCGTAAGATCCATTTGACATCAATTAAAGAACGTGGTACTAAACATGAATTTGTTTTATCTTTGCAGCATGAGTAAAAAAGGCAGAGTTTTGGTAGCGATGAGTGGTGGTATAGACAGCACTGTTACAGCAATGATGCTGCATGAACAAGGCTATGAGATTGTGGGGATAACGATGAAAACATGGGACTATGCTTCATCAGGTGGATCGAAGAAAGAAACAGGTTGCTGCAGTTTAGATTCTATTAATGATGCTAGACAAATAGCAGTTGAAAAAGGATTTCATCACTTCATAGTTGATATAAGAGAGGAATTTGGAGATTATGTTATTGATAATTTTGTGGAAGAATATGTAGCGGGACGCACACCCAATCCTTGTATTCTTTGTAATACACATATTAAATGGAGTGCGCTTTTAAAAAGAGCAGATGCGATGGATTGCGAATTTATTGCCACAGGGCACTATGCCAAAATTAAACGTGCCAATGAACGTTACTTTATTTCTAAAGGGATAGACCCTAGAAAGGATCAATCCTATGTCTTATGGGGCCTATCGCAAGAGTGTATGGCACGAACGATGTTTCCACTAGCAGATTTGACTAAGGATGAAATAAGAAAAATGGCATTTGATTGGGGATATGAAGAGTTGTCAAAGAAACCAGAGAGTTATGAAATTTGCTTTGTACCTGATAATGATTACAGAGGATTTTTAAAAAGACGTGTGCCTGGACTTGAAGCTAGTGTTCAAGGAGGGTTATTTGTGGATAAGAATGGAGAGATGCTCGGAAAGCATGACGGATATCCCTTTTATACAATTGGTCAAAGAAAGGGGCTAGGTGGTGGATTTCCCAAACCAATGTATGTCACTGATATTAATCCGCACACAAATACAGTTGTACTTGGTGAGACAGACGAACTCTTAAAAAATGCGCTGATTGTCGGTGAAATGAATCATCAGAAGTTTATTGATGTACCAGAAGGTAAAGAATTTGTCACTATGGTTCGTTATAATGACCGTGGCACGATTTCAGAGGTAGAAAAAGAAAATAGTTCAGAATATAAAATCCACTTTAAAGCCAACGTTAGAGGCATTGCACCTGGACAATCTGCAGTGATATATGACGGAGAAGATGTTGTGGCGGGTGGTATTATCCTTAAAAGATAATTTTTATATCTTTATATTAAATTTAATGAGTATGTGTAAACCACTGTTTTGCAAAGTTTTGTTTGCAATGTTAATTTTTTCAACTTTATTTGTTTCTTGTTCTGAAGAGTCTAAGATGTTAGACGATAGTGTTTTTGGCTATCAATATTACCCGCTTGAAGTTGGCAAATACTGGATTTATAGCTCTGATAAAATTGTTGTTGATGATGGTGGCGCTACTATTGTCGAATCTTCAAAATTTATAAAGGAGGAAATAACAGAGAGGTTTATAGATGCAGCAGGTGACTCTATTTATAGATTAGAAAGATCTGAAAGCATGAGTCAATCAGGTCCTTTTCTCGTTTCTGATGTTTGGACAACAAGCTCTACTGTAGATGCCGCCTTCAGGACAGAAGAAAATCTTGATTTTATAAAAATGATTTTTCCAATATCAGTAGGTACAACTTGGGAGGGCAATCTTTTTGATGAGTTGATTTATGTTAATGTAGCTGATGAAAGTGTTCAGGTGTATAAAGATTGGGGCGATTATGAATGCACAGCTAAAGGCATTTCTATTCAAGCAGGTGGAGAAATGTTTGAAGATGTGTTAACAATCAAACAAGGCGAATTTAACAGTGATATAGAGCGACGATATTCAGTTGTACACTATGCCTCTGGAATTGGGCCTATTAAAAGAGAAATGGATATTCTAGATACACAATGCTCTTGCCCTGGAGAAACGTGGTTAGAAAAAGCTGAGCAAGGTTTTACACTCAGAGAAGAATTAGTAGAATACAATTAATAAGTGATAAATCTGCAGCCCATAGGTAAAACGCGTAAAGCACATGGAAAAGACGGCTATATAAAGCTTCTCGTTGAGGATAATTTCTTCAACGACCTCTTCGCTGCTAAAGCTCTATTTATTGATTTTGATGGCTCTCAAGTGCCTTTTATTATCGAATCACTCAAAGATACTCCTGACCTGTCTGTTAAATTGGAGGATATTAACGATCCGCAGCAAGCCAGTAAATTATCCTCTAGAGAGATCTATTTAGAACAAAAGTACATCACAGAAATACCAAATTCAAGTAAAGCTTTAAATTCTGAAGGCTTAGTTGATTATAAAGTATTAAATCAGGATGGGGTAGATAAAGGGCTGATAATTAGCATAATAGAAAACCCTCATCAACTTATTGCAGAAATTGATAAAAACGGGTCTTCATTTATGATCCCTATTCATGATGACTTGATAATCGAATTGAATCCTGAAAAGAAAATACTCCAGATTGAAATCAGCGAAGGTCTTGATCAACTCTAAATCACGCGTTGTTAATCCTAAACTCAAAATCTGAAATTCCAAACTATAATTCTCAAATTCTTTAAACTCTTACTTTAGACTTAAACTTTAACCAATGGTCTTTAGCAAATTGTGCAGCAGTATGATGTATTTCATCAATCTGACTATTTAAAGCTTCAGGATTCCAATGGTTTTTTACAAAATGAGTATCATAATTTCCACTTATGAAATCTTCATGATTCATTACAAAATGACCAAATTCTAATGTGGATTTTATGCCTGTAATCTTAAAGCCATTTATGGCTTGTTGCATTTTTGTTGTGGCTAATGCACGATTCTTAGCAAATACAGTCAACTTGGCAATCATTGGATCGTAATAAATAGGTATCTCATCGCCTTGATTAAAGCCCGTATCGACTCTTATTCCATCTCCAACAGGTAGACTGAATTCTTCAAGTGTTCCGATGCTGGGCAAGAAATTGTTTTCAGGATCTTCCGCATAAATTCTGAGTTCAATTGAGTGTCCATTTGACTTTATATCTTCTTGCTTAAATTTGAGTTGTTCACCACTCGCCACTCTTATTTGCTGTTCAACCAAATCAATACCAGTAGTCATTTCTGTTACTGGATGTTCTACTTGCAAACGGGTGTTCATTTCCAAGAAAAAGTAATTGCCTTTATCATCCATTATAAACTCTACTGTACCTGCACCTTCATAATTACACGATTGGGCTACTCTAATAGCATCTTGACCCATTTGAGCTCTGGTTTTATCATCCAGTTTACAAGATGGTGTTTCTTCTATGACCTTCTGATGTCTTCGTTGCACACTACAATCTCGCTCAAAAAGATGCACGACATTGCCATGACTATCTGCAAGTATTTGGATCTCTATGTGCCTAGGGCTAGTAACATACTTCTCGATAAATACTGCTCCATCACCGAATGCTGATTCTGCTTCACTTATCGCTCGAGCCATCTGCTCTGGAAGCTCCTCTGCATTATTGACGATTCGCATGCCTTTGCCTCCGCCACCCGCTGAGGCTTTGATAAGAATAGGGTAGCCGATATCATTGGCGATAGTTATCGCTTTACTGACATCCTCTATCGCTTCATCTATACCCGGCACCATGGGGATGTTATATGATTTTACAGCATCCTTAGCGGCAAGTTTACTGCCCATCACTTCTATAGCATAAGGTTTCGGACCTATGAAATTTATTCCTGCATCTGTGACCATCTTAGCAAACTTGGCATTCTCACTTAAGAAACCATAACCAGGATGTATACCATCGCAGTCTAGATCTAGAGCTACTTTCAGTATTTTGTCCATATCTAGATAGCTCTCCCTTGACGGAGATGGACCGATGTGCACTGCTTCGTCCGCGAAGATAACATGAGGTGCATCCCTATCTATATCTGAATAGACAGCGACTGAATCTAATCCCATTTTTCTTGCTGTACGCATTACACGTATCGCTATTTCT
>ENA-ORXM01001014-ORXM01001014.1-marine-metagenome-genome-assembly--contig:-NODE-1014-length-42572-cov-34.573856_pt1 | contig 42572 bp, 34 predicted proteins | sample MGYA00237867_ERZ511480 | MGnify/ENA primary metagenome ERZ511480 (study PRJEB26309, sample SAMN06266103) | marine metagenome | isolation source: Algal blade | place: United Kingdom:Sidmouth, United...
TTAAAATTAATCAAAAAAATATCGGGGGTCTAGACCCCCGATATTTTAAACTTTACACACTTAGTGAGATACTGCCTTAATATATCGTAGTAGAACTTGCAATGTAATTGGATAGAATTATGAAACCTTAATCATACTTTGATGGAGGTTAATTTTTCTTAACTAAATTTTTATTACCTAATTCAACTACTCATAAAACTCACTATAACGTCAAAATCATCAAGGGGAAAATTCGATAACCTCTTCCGTTGGGCTTATATTTTTTAAAACACTTTAAACCAATTATTTAAGGTGTTTTTTTTTATATTTTTATACAACTATCCAAATTTCAATAAAAAACAGGATAACAACTTAAAGTCATTATCCTGTTTTAAACTGTTAGTTATCTAAATTATAATTTCATCCACTCGGTAGCTTTTGTTTGAATATTTGAAAAATTTACTGAGTTTTTAGCATTTTGCAATTGCTGGTCTAGTTCTTTCTGTGTCATATTGAAATAATCTCTAGCAACTTCATAGGGATTTTCTCCTCCTACAATTGCTGATTCTGCATTTGTATTTAATCTAATTAACGCTACATAAACAGAAGCCCCAATTTCATATTGTAAATTTTCTATGACTGCTTCTAGAGTATCTCGATTAGTGATACCATAGTTATCGTCTGTAATACTTCCAGGAATAAATGGTTCCATTGCTCTATTAGGAAATGCGTTTCTTAAAGCAAGCCTTTCTACATAACGTGCTGTACCTTCAAGCTTTTCATTTTCTGATGCTGAGTCAAAACCTAACAGTGCATTTTCTGCAGACCTAATAGCGACAAATTGTCTTAACTTATTTTCTAAATTTGTAACACTTTCTATATCATTAGGAAAGTTTTTAAATATCTGATGAGTAAGTGCTCTTAGTTCTAAAAATTCTTGATTCAAAGTGGGAAATGGAGAAATTGCAGAGAATCGCCAACTGTCCTGGAAATCGTGAAAAGGTTCGTGAATTATAAAATCAATACTAGCAATTGTGTAGTTATCAGGATTAAAAAATCCGCCTGGAAAAGTGCCTAATTGATCGCCGGCTATAACTTCTGCATCTGTATATATTTGAATGTAATATATACTATCTCCACCAATGTTAAAATTATAATCGTAGAGGCCATTTCCCATATTTTCAATAATGTTAAATGCTTCTTGTGCTTGGTCATCGTAACGTACTACGTTTAAGGACGCGTTTTCGCCAGCAGGCACAACTGTTGCTCCAGTTATTGTGGATTGTGGGTTAACTATATAGCCCCTATCAACAATGCCTTTATCATTCTTATGTATTAAATACATAGGCGTATTTGATAGGTTGTAACCAGACCAAATGGATTGAGATGTCAACACATTATTTACTGCACTAATTTGAGAAAATAATTGAGTGTCTATTACTGCATCTGTTGCTGTTGTAACAGTTCCTGTTACTGGTTTTGCTACTGGTCCTACGTAATCTGATGACAATATAAGGTTAGAAGTGTTTTGTATAATTACTACAAAAGTTACAAATTTAGCTATATCACTTTCTGTTAAGGTATATGTTTTTGATGTTGCTCCATCAATCAGAGTTACATTGGTTCCTGCAGCATCGTCTGCGCGCCGCCATGCTATTGTTGTTTTTGAAGTATCGTAATCTAAGGGTGTAAAGCCTGATACTTTATAAGAAGCAGTAAGCTCTTCTCCTACTTGTGGTGTTCCTGAAATAATGGCAGTGCTAATTCTATTTTTAGAGACTTCTGCGTTATCGTCATCTTTTGAGCAAGCTCCTATGACCAAAGCTAGGATTAAAAATTTTAATAGGTTTAATTTTGAAATTTTCATTATTATTATGTTTTCATTGTTTCTTCTAAGACAATAGTATTTTTCATTACACGTAAAAAAATATTAAAATATTTCAATTAATTTTTCATAGTTATGTAAATCAGTTATTTAAATTTTAAAAAGTCTAAGTATTTTGAAATTGGAATTAATAGTTTTAAAATAAGTTTACCTTTATATTTTTTGGTTCTTCGCCAAAAGTTGTGGATTAAAGGTTTTACAAAAAAAACAAAATTTTATGAAAGAGTTATTTATCTCATAAAAGCCTTAATTTAAAACTACTTAATGGGGTAGATTATATTAAATAAAATCACCCTTTTTTCTTAAACCATACTTTTTGGCGAAGAACCTATTTTATTTTTTATAAAGATGGAGGACAGTTTACTTATTAAACAATTCCAAGAAGGGAATTTAAAGAGTTATGAAACTCTATATAAAAAGTATTATAAATTACTTGCAGTATATGCAAAGCAGTTTGTAAAGGACCTACATATTTCTGAAGATATTACACAAGATACTTTTGTTATGATTTATGAAAAGCGGTCAAACATAGAAATACACACCTCTTTTAAATCTTTTATGTACACAGCTGTACGTAATAACTGCCTTAATTATCTTAAAAAGGAAGCAAAAATGATAGATACTCCTTTTGCACAAAACGAGCCTATTATTGAAGAAGAAGATGCTAACACTATTTCAAATATAGAACTGGCAGAAAAACTAGCTAAAGCTATAAACAAGCTACCACGTCAAAACAAAGAAATTTTTAAATTAAGTAGATACAGAGGCTTAACAAATGAAGAAATAGCCACTAAATTAAATCTTACAAAACGTACAGTAGAAACGCATATTAGTAATGCATTAAAAAAATTAAGGGTAGATTTATTGCCCATTATTTTATTTGTATTACATTTTTTTTACTTTTAGTTACGTATTTATGGTTTCTAATCTGTCCTATTTATAAATAAGTCATTATGAATAAAAATTACACCCATATAAATGACGCACACCTTATTGATTATTTACAGAAACGAACTACGGAGACTGAAAATAAGCAAATAGAAAACTGGATGCAGGTTAATGAAGAGAATCGCATACAATTTGAAAACGTAAAGCAGTTTTGGAAAATATCTTTTATGGCTAAAGATTTTGAAAAAATAGATACTGATACCAGTTGGGAAAAAGTGGCTCATAAAATTGAAAATAGTACGGTGCCTAAAGTACGTAAAATAGATTTTTCCATACTCTGGAAAGTTGCTGCATCTTTTATTTTGTTACTAGGGTTAAGTATTCCTTTTTTTATAAGTAATAATACTACCTTAACTGCTACCACCACTAAGGAATACAAATTGCCAGACGGTACGCAACTCTGGTTAAAAAAGGGAAGTAAACTTACCTATACTAATGATTTTAATGCTGAAAAGCGAGATGTAAAGCTAACAGGAGAAGCTTACTTTAAAGTTGCCGAAAATAAATCAAAACCATTTTCCATAACTATAAATAATACCACAACAACAGTTTTAGGAACAGAATTTAACCTTAAAGCTGATAAAACCAATAAAATTTCTCTTACTTTAATAGAAGGGAGTGTTAAGTTTTCTACTGATAAAACCTATGAAATTATTAAGCCAGGAGAAACTGTGAGTACTCAAGAAGATGGTACTCTTACAGTTAATTCCACTAAAAATGTAAACGTTGATTCTTGGAAAACTAAAATATTTCAATTTAACAAAACAGACTTATCAAAAGTGATTAAAAACGTTGCTAACGCATACGATACCCAACTTATTATTGAAAATGAAAACCTTTTGGATTGTAAGCTTACTGCTACGTTTAACAATCAATCTTTAGATATGATCGTGGAGACTTTAACTTTACTTTATAAGTTTTCTGTAGTAAAAGATGGAGATATGATACGATTAATTAATGGTCGTTGCGCGTCTTAAATTTGAACTCTATCTGTTACATAGCGCTTTTTATAATGCTTGTAGTTGCACCTTTACATTGTGTAGCACAGGAAGTTGAAGGTGTTCCGCTCCTGCGAAAGTGTACCCTTAAAACTGAAAAAAAAACGCTTATAGAAGCACTGAATACTTTAGAGGATGTAGGTGGTTTTACTTTTGCCTATTCGGAAAATAGTATAGATTTAAAGCGCTTAGTTTCTGTAAACGAAACTCAGAAAACAATACTTCAAATACTTAAAAAACTTTTGCCCAATAAAGCATATGCATTTAAAAGTATAGGAAATCAGGTGCTTATTTATAAAGATGTTACCAATGAGTATTATGTTTTGAGTGGCTATGTTAGGGAAAAAGAGAGTCTGGAATCACTTCCAGAAGCATCCGTTTATATCCCTAAAATACAACAAGGAGTCACAACAAATAACTATGGTTTCTTCTCTATAAAATTAAAAAAAGGGACCTATAACATCTTAACTTCTCATGTAGGTTATAGTAATATTCCTCAAGTGATTACTATTAATAAAAATCATCAAGTTATTATAGAATTAACTTTAGGCGCAGAAAATTTAGATGAAGTAACTATATTAAGTTCTGCCTATCAAAAACCCAGTAAATCGCCTCAAATGTCTAGCCTACAAATCTCTAATAGCCAAATAGAAAGTACGCCAGTATTATTAGGAGAGCGCGATATTTTTAAAACCTTACAGTTGCTGCCAGGAATACAATCGGGCGTAGAAGGTAGTGCACAGGTTTTAATAAGAGGCGGTTCACCAGGCCAAAATCTTACCGTCCTAGACGAAGCAACGGTTTATAATTCAAACCATTTATTTGGTTTTATTTCTGTCTATAATGTAGATGCCGTAAAATCTACAAAAATATATAAAGGCGCATTTCCTGCTAAATATGGAGCCAGGCTATCTGGAGTTATGGATATTACAATGAAGGATGGAAATAAAGAAACCATTTCTGGAGCAGTCAATATAGGCATACTATCCTCTTCGTTTTTACTAGAAGGACCTATTCAAAAAGGCAAAACTTCTTTTTTATTAAGTGGGAGGCGCAGTTTTGTAGATCTAATTGCCAGACCTTTTCAGGCTAATTATGATAACCAAGCCGATTTGTTTTTTTATGATATGAATGCAAAACTGCATCATATTATAAATGAGCGTAATAACATATATTTAAGCAGTTACTTTGGTAAAGACTCTTTTACTACAAGTTCAAAAAAGCAAATGAGGAGTAATGAGGAACACCTCAGTTGGGGAAATCTAACCACAACTGCGAGGTGGAACCATCAGTATGGTAATAAATTGTTTTCTAATCTATCTTTAATTTACAGTAGTTACAACCTAAAAGTAGGCTATAAAGAGGCTATAAATACAATAAAAGAACGCCAAAGTAAATTTGAAGCTTTTTCAAGAATTAAGGATTATGGAGTAAAATTGTCTTTTGATTATCATCCTAATAAAAATCACAATATTACTTTTGGACTGCAAAGTACTGCTCATTATTTTACGCCAGAACGTAAAGAATTGTCCTTACAATCGGGAGCAATTTCAAAAAACAAACAACGCTTAAATTCTTTAGAAAGTTCCATTTATTTTGAAGATGCTATTTCGCTTTCGCAAAAGCTAACCGCTATAACAGGGCTACGTTTTAATTATTTTAATACAAACCGATTTAATAACCTGTCGCTAGAACCGCGATTATCTCTTGCATACCGATTAAAATCTAATGTAGCGCTTAAAGCTTCTTACACAAAAATGAACCAATTTGTGCATTTACTTTCTAATACAAGAACTGGATTACCTACAGATTTGTGGGTAAGTAGCACAAAAAAGGTAGCACCGCAACAAGCAGAGCAGTTTGCTTTTGGAGTAGCAAAAGATTTTGATAACACAGGGTATTCCTTAGAGTTGGAAGGATATTATAAAACTTTAGAAAATATTATTGCTTATAAAGAGGGTGCTTCATTTTTAGACATTCAAAACTTGCAAGCAGGACGAAATGTAAGTTGGGAAGACAATATAACATCGGGAAACGGATTGGCTTATGGCGCAGAGTTTTTACTACGAAAACAAACTGGAAAAATCCAAGGCTGGTTAGGTTATACACTGTCTTGGTCGCAAAGGCAATTTGATGAGTTAAATCAAGGTAAAATGTTCTTTTCCAAATATGACCAGAGGCATCATATAAACCTGGTAAGCACTTATAAACCATCCCATAAAATTACTTGGTCAGCATCGTGGGCGTATCGTTCAGGAACTAATTTAACCTTACCTAATTTAAAGGGTTTAGATCCAGATAATAATTTCCCTATAGGTTCTGATGCTTCAAATTTTTTTGTAACACCTACTACCCAGTTTGCTACAAAACGCAATAGCGTAAGAGGTGCGCCTACTCACTGGCTCAATGTAGGTGTTCAATTTCATAAAAAAACAAAGCGTGATAATCTACGTACTTGGAATTTTTCTATCTATAATATTTATGCACGTAGAAATCCATTGTATTATTATGTAAGTGATGGTAATTCTGGACCTACGGGTATAAGTGATTCAAGTGAAATTTTAGGAGAATCCCTGCGTCGTGTCTCTGTTTTAGTTTTTATTCCTTCTGTTAATTACTCCTATAAATTTTAAATATGAAATATTCTATTTATATAATATCCTTTTTACTATTACTGCTTACCAGTTGTGATGATGAGGTAAGTTTGGATGATTTTAGTAATAGTACAGAGCAATTAGTTTTAATATATGGTTACGTATCGCCACAGGATGAATTTTTAACAGTGCAAGTTTCTAAAACCCTATCATCTGTAAGTAATATTTCAAAGTATGATGAAAAAAAATTTACGATTACACACGCTGTAGTAACATTATCAAATATTATGGGAGATAGTGTTGTTTTGCAGTATGTTCCTAAAGATTTAAACTATCAGATTGATGCATCTCAATTTACCATAGTACCCAATGGAACATATAATTTATCCGTACTGGTAGATGGTAAAACTTTTACCTCTTCTTGTGTTATCCCTTCAAATACTGTTTCTCAAATAAATCATCAACTAACAGATAATCTGGATGAAAATGGAAACTTAAAAGAGTCAGTAACTATTATTTTTAACGATATTCCAGCAGAATCAAATAGATATATAGTAGGAGCTAAACTAAATAATTTTATTGTTGAATCTAATTTAAAGTTTGGAAATCAAAGATTTGTAACAGATCAAATAGAAGACGGTACACAACTATTGTCTTACGGTTTTTTTGCGGTAAGCGATACGCAAACCATTACAAATATTGCTTTACAAGTAGCAAACGTTGCCCCAATCTTATACGACAATTTATTTGCTTCCTATACTAATAGAGAAAATAGAGACAAACCATTCTATGAGATAATCATCCCCCCTAATAATATTATAGGAGAAAAAGGCTATGGTGTTTTTGCTGGATTTCAAATAATCGAGAAGGTAATTGAGTATTAATGATTGTCCCTGTGTTTTGGTTTAAAAAGTTTAAACTCTACCTGCTTGAGGTTATAATTTATGTAAAGTTATTTAAAACAATGTTTTAAATAACTTTTTTACTTTTTATAAGTTGAATGCAGGTTTGGTTTTAGTAATCATTCCCACAATTTAAGTACATTAAATGTTTGAACTATTTTTAAATTCCTCAATAATCAAACTACAGTAGCCGCTCTTCCTAAGCATTTTCCCATTTACAGAATACTTCATTACTTTAATTATAATGAACTCGTTTAAACTTTTTTCAATTGGCTGCAAAATGATCTTTTTCACTCACTTTTTATCACTTTTTTGTTCCGTAGCAATGCTATGCAACTATAAAATGATTTCAATTGAGCAAAAAAGTTTAAACGAGTTCAATAGCAAATACCTAATCTTAACAAAATCAAGGATAAATTGCTAAAAACTTTTATGCATTTTTAAAGGTTTGGAAATTCGCAATACATCAAAAAAAAGGTGAGAGTCCTAAAACTCCCACCTTAAATGTTTTCACAACGGAATAATCCTTATTGTGAATTGCTTTCAGTTTATAAATATAAGAATCTTTTTTCTAAACGTCTTTGTAGAAAACCGCAATTGTAACTAAATATTTTATTGTAGTTTTAGGTAACTTACTCAAAATTAGACTATGAAACGAATCTTAGGATTAGATTTAGGAACCACCTCCATAGGCTGGGCATTTGTAAATGAGGCAGAAAATGATAAAGAATCATCTTCGATTATTAAAACTGGTGTTCGCGTCATTCCACTTTCTGCAGATGAACAACAAGATTTTAAAAAAGGAAACAATATTACTATTAATGCCGACAGAACGCTAAAACGTAGTATGCGCCGTAATCTTCAGCGTTATAAACAACGAAGAATAGCGGTTATTGAAGAGCTTGTTAAAATTGGTTTTATTTCTAAAGAGGACTCTTTAGCCGAAGGTGGCAAAAATACTACACACAATACTTATAAAACACGAGCAATAGCTCCAACAGAAAAAATATCAAAAAAAGACTTTGCAAAAGTGCTTTTAATGATAAATAAAAAACGCGGTTATAAAAGTAGCCGGAAGGCAAATAACCAAGAAGAAGGCCAATTAATTGACGGTATGGCTATTGCCAAACAACTGCACATTAAAAAACTTACTCCAGGGCAATTTTCCTTACAGCTTTTAGAAGGTGGAAAGAAGACACTCCCCATTTACTACAAGTCTGATTTGCAAAAAGAATTTGATACCATATGGGATTTTCAAAAACAGTTTTATCCAGAACAGCTAACTACAGCTCATAAGGAAGGATTAATTGGTTTAGGGCAAAGAGCATCGGGAACTTATTTTGAAAAAACTATAGGTACTCCAAGGGCTGAAAATAAAGGAAAGGAAAAGAAACTCCAAGAGTATCAGTGGAGAAGAAAAGCCATTACAAAACAACTTGATCTTACCGAAGTTGCTTTTATACTTACTGAACTTAATAATCAAATCAATCAGTCCAATGGTTATTTGGGAGCAATAAGTGACCGAAGTAAGGAACTGTATTTTAATAATCTTACTGTTGGTCAGTATTTATACGAACAGCTTAAAAAAAATCCTCTGGCCTCTTTAAAAAATCAAGTATTTTATCGCCAGGATTATATGGATGAATTTGATGCTATATGGAATGAGCAATCGAAGCACTACCCCGAACTTACGGAAGAAACAAGAAAGCAGCTTCGCAATATTTCTATTTTTTACCAACGCCGTTTAAAATCCCAGAAAGGACTTATTAATATTTGCGAACTAGAAGGTAAAGAACGTGAAGTTACAATTGATGGTGAAAAGAAAAAGAAAATTATTGGACCAAGAGTGGCTCCCAAGTCATCACTAGTTTTCCAACAGGCTAAAGTATGGCAAAATATTAATGCGATAATTATCACAAACAATAAAACAAATAAAAAAAGAACACTAGATCAAGAAATTAAAGAATTACTTTTTGAACAACTAAATATTACCAATAGCCTTTCAGATAAAGAGGTTTTAAAATTTCTAGCCTCAGTTTCAGACATAAAAATAAAAGATTGGAGTATTAATTTTGAAAAAATTGAAGGAAATAGAACGCTTGCAGCACTTTACAAAGTATTTGAAAAAATTGTAGAAATTGAAGGGTATCCTGAATTTTTTAAAGATAAAAATGGAGGTGAAATTAGAGAGTCCTTAGAAAAATGCTTTTGCGAAAGCGGAATAAATACTGGGATACTAAAATTAGAATTTCAATCAACCGGCAATGAATTTGCAAAGCAACCCGCTTACCAACTGTGGCATCTTCTGTATTCTTATGAAGATGATAATTCCCCAACAGGTATTGAAAGTTTGATTGTTAAGCTTCAAGAAAAGTTTGGTTTTAAAATTGCACATGCTCAAATCTTGGCAAATATTACTTTTCAAGAAGATTATGGTAGTTTAAGTGTCCGTGCGCTTCGAAAGATTTATCCTTACCTGGAAGAAGGAAAAATGTACGATGAAGCCTGTATGCTAGCAGGATACAATCATTCAAATTCCCTAACAACTATTGAAAATGAAAAAAGACCACTTTTGGAGGCTATTAAAATCCTTAAAAAAAATTCCTTACGAAATCCTGTGGTTGAGAAGATTTTAAATCAAATGATCCATGTGGTTAATACCATCATCGCACACCCAGAGATGGGTAGACCAGATGAAATACGCGTTGAACTTGCTAGGGAATTGAAAAAGACGGCAAAGCAACGTAATGATCTGACAAAACAAATAGGAGCTGCAACAAAAAAACACGAAGAAATCCGAGACTATTTAAAAAAAGAAATAGGGCTTAAATATGTAAGTAGAAAAGATTTAATCAAATATAAATTATACCAGGAATTGGCTAGCATTGGCCATAAAACATTGTATTCTGGAACCTATGTTGAATTAAAAGACTTGTTCTTCTCCAATAAGTTTGATGTAGAGCATATTATTCCACAATCGGTCATGTTTGATGATTCGTTTTCAAACAAAACCATTGAGTTACGCAAAGTAAATTTGGAAAAAGGTAATGAAACTGCATATGATTATTGTGAGCGTAAAGGGTGGTTAAAAAGCTTTGATAGTAGCGTACAAGAAGTGTTTAAAGCCAAAGGGATAAAGTATGGTAAACTGAAAAAGCTTTTAATGAAAAAAGAAGAAATCCCAAAAGATTTCCTAAACCGTGACCTTGGCAATACAGCTTTTATATCTAAAAAAGCCAATGAAATTTTAAAGCAAGTGACGCGCAGGGTGCAACCCACTAGTGGAAATATCACCGCAAAACTACGTAGTGATTGGGAATTGATAAACGTGCTTAAAGAACTTAATTGGGATAAGTACAAGGCTGTTGGCCTTACTTATTATGATTACAACAAACAGGATAAAGCTTTGCCCCGTATAAAAGATTGGACCAAACGGAATGATCATAGGCACCATGCCATGGACGCTATTACAGTTGCATTTACAAAACCTGCTTTTGTCCAATATCTTAATAATATGAATGCAGAAAGTAATAAAGGTATTATTATTCAAAAGATTAAAGATAAATTTACCTACCGTGATAAAAAAGACGGGAGGAAGTTTATTAAGCCCTATGACACGATACGTGAAGATGCAAAAAAACACCTTTCTGAAATCTTTATATCGCACAAAGCAAAAAATAAAGTAGTTACTCGAAATAAGAACAAAATAAAAATTAAAGGCAAAAATAATTATAAAATACAAAAGGTTTTAACTCCAAGAGGACAACTACATAAAGAAACCATTTACGGCAAATCAAAATACTATGTGGTTAAGGAAGAAAAGATTAATGGCTCCTTTAATAAAGAGAAGATAAGCACAATTACCAATCTAATTTTTAGAAATGCAGTATTAGAACGTTTACTGGTAAATGAAAATGATCCTAAAAAAGCATTTACTGGTAAAAATGCTTTGACTAAAAATCCAATTTTTACTGAAGGTTCGGAAAATAGTGTACCACTTGTTGTGAAAACTCAGGTTTTAAAATCTCAATACACCATCAGAAAAGAGATTTCCTCAGATCTTAAAATTGATAAAGTAGTTGACCAGGGCATTAAGAAAATTTTACAAATTCGCCTTAAAGCGTTTGGAGGGAAGCCTAAACTTGCTTTTGCAAATTTGGAAGAAAACCCAATTTGGCTTAATAAAGAAAAAGGAATATCTATTAAAAGAGTAACTATCACAGGAGTTAGCAACGCAGAATCATTGCATGATGCTGGAGATCTAAATGGAAATAAACTGGAAAATAAATATGGTGCGTTAATCCCTAAAGACTTTGTGAGTACTGGAAATAACCACCACGTAGCTATATATAGAGATGAAAAAGGAAATTTACAAGAAGAGGTTGTTTCATTTTACGAAGCTGTAATTCGAAAAAATATAGGAGAATCTATCATAAAAATGAATCATGAAAAAGGATGGAAACTCGAATTTACATTGAAACAAAATGAAATGTTTTTATTTCCTAAAGATGATTTTATTCCGAACGAAATAGACTTGTTTGCACCTGAAAATAGGAAAATTATAAATCAAAACCTATTTAGAGTACAAAAAATTTCAACAAAAGACTATGTATTCAATCATCATTTAGAAACCATGGCAGTAAGCGCTGATGATTTTAAAAATAAAAAAATGTTATCCAATTTGACCTATAAACGTTATCGAAGCGAGAAATCCCTTGAAGGAATAGTAAAAGTAAGATTAAACCATTTGGGAGAAATTGTTCAACTAGGAGAATATTAAAAATGATAAAACGCACTCTTTTTTTTGCAAATCCCGCTTACCTGAGCACTAAAAATGAACAGCTGGTGGTAAAATTTCCTGATAACGAAAAAGAGGAAAAAGCTGTTGCTATTGAAGACTTGGGATATGTTGTTTTGGAAAATCCACAGATTACAATTACCAATGGATTACTAATGAAACTTGTACAAAATAAAACAGCGGTAATTACTTGCGATAAGCAACATTTGCCCTGCTCGTTATTGCAACCCCTTGTAGGTCATACGGAACAGACCGAACGGATGCGGCACCAGCTTAACGCTAGTATTCCCCTTAAAAAAAACCTTTGGCAACAAACCATTGCTGCCAAGATTTATAATCAAGCTATCCATCTTGAAACAAGAGGTTATAATGGGCTCAAATTACGTAACTGGAGCAACACTGTAAAAAGTGGTGATACAGGAAACCTTGAAGCTATTGCTGCTGCTTACTATTTTCAAAATCTATTTAGTGAAGTAGAAACTTTTAGTCGGAATCAGAAAGGAACTGCGCCAAATAACTTGCTTAACTATGGATACGCTATTTTACGTGCAATTGTAGCTAGAGCCTTAGTAAGTAGTGGAATGCTACCTTCCGTAGGAATTTTCCACCGTAATAAGTATAATGCCTTTTGCCTTGCCGATGATATTATGGAACCTTATCGTATTTATGTAGATGCCATTGTATACGAAATTGTAGCAACGGGATGTGATATAAGTGTGCTCTCTCAAAATCTAAAATCTAAGCTTTTATCAATTCCTACCTTAAATGTTTATATTGATGGCAAATGGTCTCCTTTAATGAATGCCGTTAGCCGGACGACAAGTAGCCTATATGATTGTTTTCAGGGAATGAGCCGAAAAATCTTATATCCTGAATATTGTATTCGCCAAATATTAAAGTAATGAACTTAGATAATTTTTCTCGACTTAATCAATATAGATCTATGTGGGTACTTGTATTTTTTGATTTACCAACGGAAACCCGTGCGGAAAGAAAAGTGGCTTCGAAATTTAGAAAAACATTGCTAAACGATGGGTTTGCAATGTTTCAATTTAGTATTTATATGCGCTTTTGTGCGAGTAAAGAAAATTCAAGAGTTCATATTCGGCGGACTAAAAATAACCTTCCAAAAAAGGGCAAAGTCTGTATTATGCAAATTACTGATAAACAATTTGGAATGATGGAACTTTTTCATGGTCAAAAGGAAGTAGAATCAGAAACCCCTAGTCAACAACTGGAACTTTTTTAGAATGTCAAATATCATTCTAAACCTTTTAAGAGTATAAAAATTTCTATTCTTTTTTAATCCTAATTTAATACATAAAAAACAGTATACCAGCAAGATACAGCTAGTATACTGTGATTGATCCTCTAAAATAAAGAACTGAAAGCAATTCACAACACTTTCACATTAGATAATGGGAGTTTCAATACTGTGATTGATCCTCTAAAATAAAGAACTGAAAGCAATTCACAACATAAAGGATATTGTAATAATTGCAAGAGAGACTGTGATTGATCCTCTAAAATAAAGAACTGAAAGCAATTCACAACACATAATACATTTTATTTAAAAAATACTAACTGTGATTGATCCTCTAAAATAAAGAACTGAAAGCAATTCACAACACAGAGGCAATAGATGTTTGTTTGGAGAAAACTGTGATTGATCCTCTAAAATAAAGAACTGAAAGCAATTCACAACGTTGTTTGGTTTAATATTAACAAGGTTCTGACTGTGATTGATCCTCTAAAATAAAGAACTGAAAGCAATTCACAACAACCAAGAGGTTATAATGCAAAACGGATTTACTGTGATTGATCCTCTAAAATAAAGAACTGAAAGCAATTCACAACTCTGCCAATAAAGCCACTAACGTTCTTGTTACTGTGATTGATCCTCTAAAATAAAGAACTGAAAGCAATTCACAACAATGGCGTTGCTATCAATATCCTCTAATCACTGTGATTGATCCTCTAAAATAAAGAACTGAAAGCAATTCACAACAGTATTATACAGGATAAGCAACTTGGTTTAACTGTGATTGATCCTCTAAAATAAAGAACTGAAAGCAATTCACAACTAATTTTGAGGAGAAAAAATGGGAGAGCGTACTGTGATTGATCCTCTAAAATAAAGAACTGAAAGCAATTCACAACGAGGAGAGAAAAACAAAAGAGCCGAGGTTGACTGTGATTGATCCTCTAAAATAAAGAACTGAAAGCAATTCACAACTATTTCTTGCTCCCAATGAGTTCCTCCCAAACTGTGATTGATCCTCTAAAATAAAGAACTGAAAGCAATTCACAACTCAATGCTTGGCTCTTTAACCTTTTCGGTACTGTGATTGATCCTCTAAAATAAAGAACTGAAAGCAATTCACAACCATCGTCAATAAATAGTCCAAATAGTACGGACTGTGATTGATCCTCTAAAATAAAGAACTGAAAGCAATTCACAACCTCGACTTCAAAATTTGCCTCTAATCCTTGACTGTGATTGATCCTCTAAAATAAAGAACTGAAAGCAATTCACAACAATGCTAATGATAATTTGTTAGTAATTATAACTGTGATTGATCCTCTAAAATAAAGAACTGAAAGCAATTCACAACCTCCCTGAAGTTTACAAGAGGAATGTTTAAACTGTGATTGATCCTCTAAAATAAAGAACTGAAAGCAATTCACAACATTATTATCCTCTATAGATTCCCAAACCTCACTGTGATTGATCCTCTAAAATAAAGAACTGAAAGCAATTCACAACAAAGCGTATAAAATGACTACAAAAGAAGTTACTGTGATTGATCCTCTAAAATAAAGAACTGAAAGCAATTCACAACGATCATCAATTAGAATATTCTAAAAAATTACTGTGATTGATCCTCTAAAATAAAGAACTGAAAGCAATTCACAACGGAGAATTAAACGATGAAATGACTTCGCAAACTGTGATTGATCCTCTAAAATAAAGAACTGAAAGCAATTCACAACGTTGCTTATGGTGCTACGTTTAAATCAATGACTGTGATTGATCCTCTAAAATAAAGAACTGAAAGCAATTCACAACAAGAGAGAAATATAAAGCCAAGTGAACCAAACTGTGATTGATCCTCTAAAATAAAGAACTGAAAGCAATTCACAACTTCATGATAGCGTATTCTTCTGATTATTATACTGTGATTGATCCTCTAAAATAAAGAACTGAAAGCAATTCACAATCCACTTTTAAAGTTTTATTTCTACTTCTGTTATATTAAATCCACCAAATACTCCGTATGCATTTTCTCCTTCAATATTAGTTGGTGCAATTATAGGGTCAGTAAAAAAGTCTTCTCCTAGATCTTTATTTATAAATTCTGCCCTCAAAAAATCGTAAAGTATTTTTTCGGTATTACTAACTTGTATCTTAAATTTACTTTCTGTCACGTTATCGTAATTATATAAGCCGTAGAAGTACCCGTCTGCAATTACAACAGATTTACTTCCCTTTACATCTGTTACAAACTGATTAGAAGAAAAACGTACTGCGCCACTATCTTCAGTAATTTCTTCTTTACCTAAAGCTGTTTTTTGTTTATGTGAATAAAGAAATTTTGCTCCAATAATATAAAAATTATCTTTATTCTCTATATCATTTACAGTAACTCGTAATTTTTTGTTTCCATTAAATTCAAAATTTGTGTTATCACTAATTTTTTGTTGTATTTTCTCAACTTTTTCTAGTGGAATTACACATGAAGATTTAAATTCTTTACCTGTTACTATAACGCTTAAGTAATATTTTTTACCTGGCTTTACAAATTGACTTGTTACGGGTGCTTCATAATTTAATGATTCTTGATTGTAGTTTAATCTAATTTCATTTTTTGCTTCATCTAAAATGGTTACAATAGCTCCTTTAATAACATAATCTTCATCAGAAGTAACCTTTTCGCCTCTTACTTTAGATTTAGATACCTGTACCTTTAAGGTAACATCTTGGGGGGATATAAAACCATTGATTATAGTTAATTGTTCTTGATCTAATAAGTCACTAGAATCTACATCTACTTCGCAACCAAACAACCATATACTTAATATTAGTAGTATTGTGTTTTTTATATATCTCATAATCTTATTTATTACTTATATTATCTGTTTTGTATTTTACAACTGACAGACATTATTTAAATTTATTTTTTACTTGCTTTTGGCATACTTTTTAAACTTCAATTAAAATAAATATTAAAGCATAAACAACCATTTTAAAATTTATAAGTGTAATTAAATGATGGTATAAATTGTAAAACTGACACTTTAATTAACTTATCATTATTATTAAAAAAGTAGTAGAAAGGGTTTTTTCTACCATAAATATTATAAATCGAAAAACCCCATGTTCGTTCTCTATTCTTTTTTAATTTTTTATGAAATTGAATTCCCAGATCCAATCGATGATAACTCTCGCCTCTTAAATTATTTTGATTTGCACTAAATGATTTTGTGCCTCCTCCGCCTATGCTTGAAAATTGTCCAAAACTACCTACTCCACTTATAGGAAAGTTTCCCGCACTTGCTAATGATTTTTTATCTAAAACATTAAAATTATTCCCTGTTGAATACACCCATGTTCCAGACAATGTTATTCGATTACTGGGTTTGTATATACCTACTAATGATAGGTCGTGTCTTCGATCATACCTTGAGTAAAACTTTCTACCTCTGTTAATCTCTTCAAATTGCCTTTCTGACCACGATAGTGTGTACCCTAGCCATCCTGTAAGCTTTCCTGTTTTTTTACGAATTAAAAACTCTGCTCCATACGCCCATCCTTGGCCTGTTGTTATGTTGTCTTCCCAGTCAATTTCTTCTCCCGTTTCAAGATCATCTATCGATAAAAAAGAAGCCCCATTCTTGTAAGAAATTACATTATCCATTTTTTTATAATACCCTTCTAAGGTAAGTGCATAACCCTTATCTAAAAAGTCTTTTGCAACACCTAATGCATATTGTTCCGACAGTTGTGGTTTTAATCTATCGGTAGAGGATACCCAAAGATCCGTAGGCAAACCTACGCCTGAATTTGATAATAAGTGAATATACTGATTCATTTTTGCAAAGGATCCTTTGATAGCTAAATCAGGCTTAAGGTTCCATGCAATTGCTGCTCTTGGCTCAAAATTAAGGTAATTTGTAGATTTAAATTGAAAATGTGTTAGCCTAAGGCCTGGGGATACACTTACTGTATTGCTTATTTTCCAATCATCCTCAAAATACAGGCCACTTTCTAACGATTTTATTTTTTGAGTAACCTTGCTATTTCTGATTCCTGTCCCACTTACTTTAGATTGTTTAGGCACAAAATTGTGGTTAGTTGTTATTACTCCAAATCGAATTGAATGCGCTGGATTTGGAAAAAATTCAAAATCCGCTTTAATTCCAAAGTCATTAATTGTTGAGTTTGTTTCTGACTTCAAACTTTCATTTTGATAACTCTCGCTTAAAGAAATTCCAAAATTATAATTACTGTAAATAAATGATGTATTAGAAAAAAACTTTTCATTAAATTGATGATTCCACCTTAGTGTTGACGTAATATTCCCCCAACCTAAATTGTCCTTGTAATTATACCTACCTTCATTATCAACAAAAGAAAACTTATCTTGGCCTAAATAATTGCTCCAATACAACTTATTTTTTTCATTAAAAATATGATGTATTTTAAAATTAATATCCATAAAGTAATACCCAACTTTTGAATCTTTAGATTGAAATGGTCTTGTTAATATATCCGCATAAGTCCTACGTCCGCTAAATATAAATGACGTTTTGCCTTTGCTTATTGGCCCCTCCAACAATACTGAGGTGGATATTAATCCTAAATTTATTTTACCCGTAAATCGTTCTTTATTTCCGTTTTTTGTGTCTATTTTAAGAACAGAAGATAACCGACCTCCAAACCTAGCAGGGAATCCGCCTTTATATGTTTCTATAGATTTTATAGCATCTCCATTAAATACTGAAAAAATGCCAAATAAATGATTGGAATTGTAAACTGGTGCTTCGTCCAATATAATTAAGTTTTGATCAGGCGTACCTCCTCGCACAAAAAAACCTGCACTACCTTCATTTCCCCCTTGGATTCCTGGTAGTAACTGCAGTGCTTTTATCACATCTTTTTCACCTAAAATAGCAGGTATATCTTCTATTTCTGAAGGCGTAATAGTTACTACACTCATTTGGGTAACCTGACTTTCTTTTACTCCTTTATCAGTATTTATAACAACTTCATCTAAATTTTCCGACTCTAATTTCATGTCAAAATTAATAGTCTGATTTTCGGTTAAGTTTATACTTTTTTTAATTGTACCATATCCCACATAGGACACTACAATATCATGCTCTCCTTCAGTAATTGTTAGCGAATAAAACCCATAATTATTAGTAACAGCGCCTACTTTACTATTGAGTATATATATAGATACAAATGGCAAGGATTCCTGACTACCTTGCTCCTTAACGTAACCACTAATTGTATGTTTTTTAGACACTCCTTTGTCTATTTTTTCTTGACAAATCCCTTCATATAATCCCAATGAAAAAAATCCGATTATAAAAATTACTAATTGTTTTTTCATTTTTTTTTAATTTTATGATTTGTATAACTACTCAATTAAAATTTGGAATGCTTAAAGCTGTTGTTTTTAAACTATTAATTGATCCTTATATTAACAATTATCTTATTTATAGTGCCAACTATTTCTCCTCTTCAAAACATTACTATTCTAGTAAAACGAATCAACTTACTAATGTTGCACTATTTACAATTCGTTTTACATAATTATAAAACAACTTCATTCAAAAATACCCTACTTTATTTTTCATAATACCCTACAAACTTGTACAAATGTTAATTTTAATATTATATTATATTATACTGATATGGGGCGACCTTTTTTTTAGATTAATTTATACCGCTCAAAAGATTTTTTTAGCTATGGATAGGCTATTTTACGTGCAGTTGAAGCTAGGTCCCCTTTAATTAATGCCGTTAGTAGAACGACAAGTAGTCTCTCTGATTATTTTTAGGAGATGAAACTAAAAATATTATATCCTGAATATTGTATTCGCTAAGAGATTAAAGTAATGAACTTAGATAATTTTTATTGACATAATCAATATAGATCTATGTGGATACTTGTATTTTTTGATTTACCAACGGAAGCCCGTGCGGAAAGAAAAGAGGCTTCGATATTTAGAAAAAAATTGCTAGACGATGGGTTCGCAATGTTTAAATTTAGTATTTATATGCGCTTTTGTGGGAGTAAAGAAAATTCAAGAGTTCATATTCGGCAGACTAAAAATAACTTCCCAAAAAAGGGCTGGGTCTGTTTTATGCAAATTACTGATAAACAATTTGGAATGATGGAACTTTTTCATGGCCCGAAGTATGTAGAATCAGAAACCCCTAGTCAACAACTGGAACTTTTTTAGAATGTCAAATATCATTCTAAACCTTTTAAGAGTATAAAAATTTCTATTCTTTTTTTATCCTAATTCAATACATAAAAAACATTATACCAGCACTTTACAGCTATCGTAACTGTGATTGATCCTCTAAAATAAAGAACTGAAAGCAATTCACAACGACGTTACTGTTCACGAGAACACAATTCCTACTGTGATTGATCCTCTAAAATAAAGAACTGAAAGCAATTCACAACTAATGTTTAGCATTTAGTACTTTGTAATAAACTGTGATTGATCCTCTAAAATAAAGAACTGAAAGCAATTCACAACACAATTAGATTGTTTACATACCTTTAGCGAACTGTGATTGATCCTCTAAAATAAAGAACTGAAAGCAATTCACAATTGTTTATTTCTGCTGAACCTACATTGTTAATTTTTCTAAAATCCCTACAACCTCTTTAGTTCCTTTAATAAAATGCTTTGCCACAGTTTCCTTTTTACCCACTTTAATGGTGTGTGTGTGTTCTGGTAATTCTCTAAACATAAATTCATCCGTCCAGTCGTCTCCCATTGAAAGAATAAAGTCATAGTTTTCATTCAATAACATTTTACAGGCAGATTTCCCTTTGTTAACACCACTGGTTTTAATTTCAATAACTTTATCTCCTTCTAAAATTTCTAAATTATTATTTGCTATTAATTGCTGTAATGTAGCTTTTAAATCCTTTGCACGCCTATTTCCTAATACTGGATCTACATTTCTAAAATGCCATGCTAATGAGTACCTTTTTAGCTCTACAATAGATCCAGGAGTACTATCGGCATAGGATTCCAGCACTGGCTGTATTGATGTAAACCATTCGTCAGAAAGAGGTTCCAGCAATTCCCAATCAGCCTCAGGCTCTTTTAACCAAGCCCCATGCTCCGTAATTAACGTAAAAGGAGAATCTCCAAACCACTCGTTAAAAGTTTCACGATCACGACCTGTTATTAAAACTAACTTGGTGTTTGGGAGGTTGTACAAACGCATCAATCTTTCCTTAAGTGCTGGAGATGGCTTTGCATTTTTAGGAATTTTCTCAAAAGCTGCCAAAGTACCATCATAATCTAAGAAAAGTATACGCTGTTTTGCTTTTTTAAATTTATCTATTAGGTTGGCTTCTGCATTAGCATCTAGAGGCAATACTGTTGATTTCTCTACCACATTGAAAACATTTTGAAGGGCTTCATTAAACAGTGAAGCCCATTTAGTAACATTGTAATTTTTTAATCTTTTTTGTAATGATGTATTCCTTGTAATTTGCTCTTCAATCGGCATCGAAAGTGCTTCATGCAAGCTATTTGCTATCTGCTCAAAATTATTTGGATTAATAATTAAAGCCTCAGGCATTTCTTTTGCTGCACCAGCCATTTCACTTAAAATAAGCACCCCCGTTTTGTCAGTTCTAGTTGCAATGTATTCTTTAGCAACTAAATTCATTCCATCCCTAATTGGAGTAATTAAGGCTACATCTGAACTGGTGTACAAATCAATAAGATTTTCAAAAGGCATAGACCTGTAAAAATACCATATAGGCGTCCAACTTACTTCTGAAAAACGACCATTAATACGTCCTACTAATTGATCAATCTCATTTTTTAGAAGCTTGTATTGTGGCACATTGGAACGTGATGGTACTGCAAGCATCACCAAACGTACTTTGTGATGATATTCGGGATAATTATCTAAAAAATATTCGAAAGCTTTTAACCGATTGGCTATTCCTTTAGTGTAATCCAAACGATCAATTGATAATATTAATTTAGCATTGTTATCTGCATTTAAATGCTTGTTAATTTCAAATTGAACCTCTGACTCTTCACTCCTTTTTTGCTTACTATTCTTTTTTGCAGCTTCATGAAATTTATCATAATCAATCCCCATTGGAAAAGAATCCACAAGTATGCCTCGTCCATTATTTTTAATTACATTAAATTCAGCATCATAACCCAATATACGCTGTACAGCACTTAAAAAATGCCGCTCATAATCGTAAGTATGAAAACCAATAACATCCGATCCTAGTATCCCTTCAAGTAATTCTTCTCTCCAAGGTAAGGTTCTAAAAATTTCATAGGATGGAAATGGAATATGTAAAAAGAAACCAATTGTAACATCTGGCTTCACCTCTTTTATCATTTGTGGTACCAATAGCAATTGGTAGTCATGAATCCAAACGGTATCACCATCATTAAGATTTTCAATAATTTTATCGGCAAATTTCTGATTTACTTGCTTATATATTTCATAAGTGCTGTGTTCAAATTCTGTGTATTCGGTAAAGTAGTGGAATAAAGGCCAAATAGTACGGTTACTAAAACCAAAATAAAATCCATCAATCTCATTATTGTTTAAATCTACTGCTACACATTTATGCTTTTTGAGTTCATTTTTAATTAATACATCGTCACCTTTTTTTAGGTCTTCGGTAGGTATTCCACTCCACCCTAACCATAAACTGTCTCCTGACTCGTGTACTGATTTCATACCTGTTGCAAGACCTCCAACACTTGGGGTAGAAATAATGCTATTGTTGTGAATTTCTAACTGAACAGGGAGTCTGTTTGAGATAATGATAGTTTTAGACATAAATTGTTTTTACAAATTTGTTTTGGATATTTAATGAGTTAAATTTATTGAAAAATCAACGATTTATCGTTTTTGTTAAGAAAAGTTTAATTTTTATGAATAACCTTGATTACGGAATAATTGGAAATTGCCATAGTGTGGCGCTAATTTCAAAAAATGGTTCTATTGAATGGAGCTGTTTACCTCAATTTGATTCATCCTCTGTCTTTGCCAAAATTTTAGATGAAAAAATAGGCGGTAGTTTTGAGATTTTAGTTAGAGATAGCTATGAGATTTCACAAAAATACATTCAAAATACCAATATATTAGTCACCCTTTTTACTAACGGGATTGATGCATTTGAGGTGATTGATTTTATGCCTCGCTACCGACATGATGATGGTACTTATTATATGCCTCCTGATATTATCCGCTACGTAAAATTAGTTTCGGGAACCCCTAAATTTAGTGTTAAATATGATCCTAAATTAGAGTATGCTGCCGAAAAGACTTCTCATAAAAAATATGCTGAAAATATAACAAGTTCCACTTCTAAAGGGAGATATGACTCTTTGTACCTATACACTAGTTTTGATTTTGATAGCATCCTAAATTCCGAAGAAATTACACTTACTGCCGATGGATACTTTGAAGTATGTTACCACGAAAAATTATTAAAACAAAATATTGAAAGAAGCTACTTTAAACTTCAAAGTACTCGAACGTATTGGTTAAAATGGTCTGATAAAACAACTTCATATAAATATTACAACGGAGAAATTTTGCGAAGTGCTTTGGTTCTAAAATTACTGAGTTATGAGAAATCTGGTGCTGTGTTGGCGGCGGCTACCACTTCGCTACCAGAAACTATTGGCGAGGTACGCAACTGGGATTATCGTTTTTGTTGGATTAGAGATGCCTCCATGGTTATTAAAGTAGTTTCTACTTTAGGACACACACGCATGGCGCAACGCTTTTTACAATTCATAATAAACACTATTCCAGATAAGGATGAGGCTATACAAATTATGTATGGTATTAATGGTGAAAAAGAACTGACTGAACATTTTTTAGATCATTTAGCTGGATATAAAGATTCCGCTCCTGTACGCATTGGTAATGCTGCTTACAACCAAACACAACATGACATATATGGAGTATTGGTTGATATAATACACCAGCAATTTGAAACTTTTGACAGTAATATTGATAACAGTGAAGAACTATGGACTTTATGTAAAGGGATTGTAGATATTATTCGCAAAACTTGGAAAACTACTGATAGGGGTATTTGGGAACTAAGGACTGAAGAACGCCATTTTACTTTTTCTAAACTATTGTGTTGGGTTGCTGTGGATAGAGCTATAAAAATTGCCAAACTACTAAATAAAAATGATCGTGCTGAAAAATGGAATCCACTGAGAGAAGAAATTCATAATGAAATTTATGAAAAAGCTTGGAATGAAGAAAAACAGGCTTATACTCAGTTTTATGGCTCTAATGATCTTGATGCTTCTACTCTACTAATGGAAAAATACGGCTTTATTGATGCTATGGATGAACGCTTTGTTAATACCGTTAAGGCTACCGAAAAGGAACTTTGTCAGGATGGTTTAATGTACCGATATAAAAATAAAGATGATTTTGGACTTCCGTCTTCTTCTTTTACTATTTGCTCTTTTTGGCTAATTAATAGTTTATACAAAATTGGTGAAAAGGATAAATCTAAAAAAATGCTAGATCAATTACTTACATATAGCAATCATTTAGGTTTATTTAGTGAGGATATTGATTTTAAATCCAAGCGATTATTAGGTAATTTTCCTCAGGCATATTCGCATTTAGCACTTATTGAGGCTGCCATTAACTTTTCTGGTGGATTTACTAACGAAGAAAAATTAAAAGCCACTATCCAATAGCTAGTTTGCATCAATTACTTAATTTTATATTTAACAGCCCAATAAATAATACTTGCTATTTATTGGGCTGTAATATGTTTGCTTTTATTTACATTATTTTGGGCATAAAGCAACTTTATCAAACTAGTTTCTTTTTTTACTATAAACTCGTTTAAACTTTTTTGATTGAAGCGAAAAATAGAGATTTTTTGCTCAATTGAAATCATTTTATGGCTGCATAGCATCGCTACGGAACAAAAAAATGATAAAAGTGAGTGAAAAAGATCATTTTGTAGCCAATTGAAAAAAGTTTAAACGAGTTCTATAAGAGCTTAACTGATATAGTAGCAAAATCATACTAAAATTAACTACTTACTATGCTATTATTTCTATTTCAGAGCCTCGCTATTTAGGTTTTTTCTTTAAAATTATCGGGTGTGATTTCGAAGCAAATCAGAATAAAGAATCGAATAGCTATACAGTCGCTTACTTATTGAACTCGGGTTACTATTTTTGTATCAATACATCTACTTGTAGTTGTGGCTACAAACAAGTATTGTGTTTTAAATTAGCAAAAAAAATACCTTATTCAACTTTCAACCGGGATCATTTTATGTTTGAATTGTATTCCTAAAAATTTAAATAAGCAACATTGCATAAAATAACAATATGAAAAATCAAAAAACCCGTTATATCATTCAATGATATGACAGGTTTTTCTTCACCAACTAACTAACATTGATCTTAAGCATTTACAGCTACTCGGCACTTGTTTAAATACTCATTAGGACTGCATTCGTATTTTTGACGAAATATCTTGGAAAAGTAACTTCTACTACTAAAACCAATGGTGTACACTATTTGAGATATATTTAAATCCGTAGTACTAATTAATCGCTCTGATTCCTCAACCCTTAAATTTTTGATATAATCCGTAACTGTCCTGTTGTATAATAATTTGAATCCTTCTTGTAATTTTACAGCAGAAATACCCGTTTCATCCATTAACATATTAATACTATAGGGTTCCGCAACATTTTGCTTTATACGCTCGCCAATTTCTTGCACAGCTACCAATTCTTTTCTTGTTAATGAACTGGAATATGCTGTCTTATTTTCGACATCTTCTTTATGGTGTTGAATTTCCATTCCTAATATTAATTGTACTGTACCGTCTAACATTAGCTTTCGTACAATACCCTTCTCATCAATTTTGTTTAACGAGTTAATTTGTTCTGATATTTTTAAATTAATACTCCCAAAGTAAGTAAACTGATCATTTACCATTTTATTTGCAAAAAGCGAATGTACTTTTTCTGTCATCGTGGCTGGCATAATATTCGGTTGATTACAAACGGATATCAGCACAAAACGAATATTACTATTTGCTTTTAAATTTATAATCGTTTTTTTAGTTTTGTGAGCAACAATTGCTGTTTGAAATTCATTTATGTTATTGTAACTATTTGAATCACCAAATGTTTGTTGCATATTTCCTTTTTGACAATACAAAAAGTTGATTGCATTATAATTTTCTGGAGGAATGCTGATAGTTAAATTTTCTTTTACTTCTAAGTCAAATTCGAAAAAAAATTTGCTTTTTCCTATTTTTACTCCCTTAATTGATCCTACAACTACATTATTATTAAGATGCATAACATTTTCCCCAAATTTTTGATGAAATTCACCTCCTAATTGATCTTCTAATGTTGAAAAATAAGTTTGTAATACTGAAAGTTTTGATGCTGACCCCATAATAATTTGTTTTGATGTTAATAATACTTATTTGACACTTACAAAGTTAGCCTGATAGCACAGCTTTTTTGTTACACAATTTTTAGATAGTATTACATAGTTTTTGGAAATATTGAACAAACCTTAATTTTAGACTCATTTTAGAGGTGAAATTATTTTTTATGATTAGAGCGCTCAATAATTTTAATGCGACAAAGTAAATAATGCATACACTATTAGATTTGTAAAAAAAGTTTTATGGAATCTCAAGAAGTAAAAATAGAAGAAACACTAAACACCCTACTAATTTTAAATAATGATGCTTTTGAAGGCTATAGCAAGGCTGCTCAAAAAGTTAATAATTTAGAATTATCCTTATTATTTGAAGATCGATCCAAAGAGCGCCAACAATTTTGTGATCAAATAAAAGAAGAAATAAAAAGTGCTAAATTAACTATTGATGATGGCGGTAGTGTTGCAGGAGGTTTACATCGTGTATGGATGGAATTAAAAGCTATTTTATTAACAGATGAAGATTTAATGTTAATTAAAGAAATAGAAAAGGGCGAACTAGAGGCTGTAAAATTATATGAGAATTTTTTAGATACTCCTATAAATATAACCATGAGCACAAAAATACTTATGCGTGAACAATTGAAACAGATTAAAAATGATTTACTTGAAATCCAATCTTTGAGAAAAGAGCGCAATTAAAAAATCGAATATTCAAATATTAAACTTTTTTGTTTTCTTATTTAAATTATAAGCGCAGTAAAAAAGTCTCTCTATTTAGATTTGAAGTATGGTATTGCCAATTCATCCTTAAAACGTCTTCGACAACTTTTTTGAGTTTTTTAAAACTACTCGGCTTATTAATGTAGATGTTAGCTCCTAGCACAAAGGTGTTTTCAATATCCTTTTCAGAGGAGGAGGTAGAATAAATAGCTACCGATAATTTATCTAACAAGTTCCTCGCTTTTATTTCTTGCAAACATTCCAAACCATTTTTTATAGGCATGTTTAGGTCTAGGAAAACAATTTGTGGTAGCTTTTGATTGGGAATAGTTATGTAGTCTAAAAAATCCTGCCCATTAGTAAACATTGAAAGATTTGTATCTATGTTTATTTCTTCAATAGCTTCTTGAAAAAAAGTTCTGTCATCTTTATCGTCATCGACTAATACAATATTTAGTGTTTCTTTGTACATAAGTAACTATTAAACTTAACTAATTAGCTTGCGTTGTTTTATAATATTTAAAAATAAAGTTGGTGTTAAACCCGTCGTTTTTTTAAATTGCCCTGACAAATGAGCAACACTACTATAACCCAACTGAAAGGCGACTTCTGTAAGTGTAAGATTTTGAGCAGTTATTAATTCTTTAGCTTTATCTATTTTTTTTATAATAATAAAATTTTCTATCGAAGTATAATTAATTTCAGAAAACAAACTAGATAAGTAAGCATAGGAATAGCCTAACTTTTCTGCTAAATATGTCGAAAAATTTGAAGTAACTTTTTCTTCAGCATTTATCATATTTGTAATTGTATCTTTAATTTTTTGAACCAATTGGGATTTATGATCATTTATAATACTAATCCCGTATATGGAAAGCAAAGAAGTAATTTCCTGCATTTTCTGCATATCCAAAGGTTGTAGAAACTCTACTTCCCCTAAACCATTAATTTTATAATCAATATTTAGCTTTTTAAGCTGCTCTTCGAGTACACTTCTAAAAGTTATGTTTATATCGTATTTTAAATATAACCTCATTATACAAATATTATTGCATTTATTATCTTTCAAAGATAGTCTATTACCTGTCTTTGAAATATTTTTAATTAATGCTTTTAATGAAAATTTGTGCTCTTTTAAATAAACATTAACATACTAATCGGTATAAAGATTTACTCTTATAAAATAACTTTTTAGGGATAAAGTGTACACCTTTGTATGGCAACTTTTTAAATCGCTCTTATTCAATTGGGAAATACAATCGAAATTTAGCCCCTTTATCCACAGCTCCTGAAGCTGCAATATACCCCCTATGGAAATGCATTATTTTTTTACAAATGGATAGGCCAATACCATAACCTGAATATTCATCTTTGAGATGTAAACGCTGAAAAATTTCAAAGATTTGAGCTATATATTTCTTATCAAACCCAATACCATTATCTGCTATTTCGACGCAATAATAAGTAGCATTCATTTTAGCTTCACTATCTGTTGGCACTGTTGACGAATCGACGATAGTGCAATTAACAACAATTTCCAACGGTCGAGTTGCGCTCTTATATTTGATTGAATTGGAAATAATATTACTAAATAACTGATTTAACTGAAAAGGCACTCCCTGTATTGTTGGTAAGTTTTTAAATTCTATTTTTCCACCTGCTTCATTTAATGCTTCGGAAAACTCATCTACAACGTCCCCCACTACTTCTGCTAATGTTATGGAAGATAATGCTATTTCATTTTGATTTATTCGTGAATAGGCTAGTAAATATTTAATCAAATTTTGCATTCGCTTAGAGGCATCTTCTGTTTTAGATAAATACGTTTTTCCCTTTTCAGATAATGTTTCATATTCTGAATCAAACAAACGAGAAATAAACATTTGAATTTTACGCAACGGTTCTTGTAAATCGTGACTGGCAATTCTACTAAAAGATTCTAGCTCATTATTAGAGAGTTTTAATACTTCATTTTGCTCTACTAATTTATTATTTAAACTCTTTGCTTTTTGCTCTGACGATTTTAGATCTGTGATATTTTTAGAATTAATAACAATACCTCCATCCAACTCCACTACGGAGCTGTCAAACCAAATTTCTTCTCCAATAAAATTAAACTTTCGTGTATAGCTGTACAATTTTCCTGGGTTTTTGACACTCTCCTTTAAAATATCAAAAACTCCGTTAGTAAATAGTGTTGGATAAACTTCAGAAATTAATTTCCCTTTTATTTTTGAGAAATTTTTACCAATTACATCCTTAATATCTTCCGTTGTAAAAACGACTTCAAAATCTATTAATTGATTTTTTTGGTTGTAAACTGGAGAAAAGTAGGAAATAATATTATCTGTACACACAAGTAATTTACTTACAAAATCTTGTGTTGCTTTTAATTTTTGTCGATTTCTGTTGACTCTAACAAAAGATAGAATAAAAATGATAATTGAAAATAATATGACAATTAGAAGTAACAAGAATATTTTTTGTGATTTAGCTTCGAAATCATCTTGTCTTTTCAATAACAGCATTTGCTCTTCCTCCAACATCTTTTGTATGATAAATTGTAGCTTCTCATATATCCTTTTGACGTTTTCAATTTCTAGCTGCTCGCTTAAAGCCGTTGTGGTATTATAAAATTCATTAGTTAATAGCGACAATTCCGCAGCATTTTGTTGTTGAAAGGTATTATCTACAGTAAGCGATACAACATCCTCTAAATAGGCTTTTTGCTTTTTAATTAATCCTATACTTATTGCACCTTCAAAAATACTATCCCGTGTTATACCTTCGAGTTTGTAAATATAATATTCGTTAAATTTATTAGATACTTTCCGTATTTGATTTTCTACTTCAAAAGTATGCTTTACCCAGGTATATGATTTTTTAAGCTCTATAATTTCCTTGTAAGTAAGTACTGATGTTATAATCAAAAAAATTACCGCAGCTACAAAAATTATAATCGTGTTTTTTGTTGAATATTTATCTTGTTCAAATACGTTCATTATATAATTGCTTGCTGTAGCGTACTAATTTAGGATGAAAAAATCAAATTGAAATTCCTTTAAGAAAAAGCCTCAACTACTGTTTTAGTAATTAAAGCTTTATCTAAATTTTATTTATAGGTATTTATAATTTACCATATCAATACAACGTGTCAAAATTTTAAATTATTCTTATTTTAATTTATTTATGTGATATGTAACTATAAAGTAAAAAAGTTAATATTTACCTTTAAAACTATTACAAATGGTTCTTCGCCAAAAGTTGTGGATTAAAGGTTTTACAAAAAAAACAAAATTTTATGAAAGAGGCATTTATCTCATAAAAGCCTTAATTCAAAACTACTTAATGGGGTAGATTATATTAAATAAAATCACCTTTTTTCTTAAACCATACTTTTTGGCGAAGAACCTTACAACAAATATCTGGTTTGATTTATTCTTGTATTAGCTTAAAGTATGGCTATTAAAAGTTTGCTTCTTTTTTTCAAGTTGCACTTTTAGCTCATTAATAGTGTGTGCTATTGCTGTTTCAAAACTACTTTCAATTGAGCTAGCATACAATTGTGGCCCTGGGACACTTAATCTAATACCACAGCTTTGATTGGCATCTCCACTTATATTTTCTTTTTTAAAAAACACACTTGCTCTTGTAATAAAAGAATATTTGCTATATAAAGCTTCTAGTTTTTTTTCTGTAAAACTCTCTAAACGTTCGCTTGCACTTATATTGTTATATTCGAAGATGATATCCATAATTTTAAATTTTATTTTATTTTATTAATCATAAATTTTATACTATTGTTGCAATAAATTTGTTTCTGAATCGTACAAGGTATTGACAATATTAATTTTTTAAATCCTTTAATAAATTTGGTGTAATAAGTCAACAATATTTTGGAAATAGCTATTAAAATTTATGCTCGTACAGTTTTACTTACTTTTAAATAACTTACTGCATTCTTACTTTATTACTTTAAGCATTATTTTCCAAACCTTTATTTAATGTTAGTTTATTATCAAAATGCACCGTTCTTATTGGGAAAGGTATATTGATATTCGCCTTTGCAAAAGCCTTTTTAATTTCTATTATTGCTTTACTTTTTGCTCTTAATCTAGCCAATCCATTTTCTCCTTCAATCCAAAATCTACAAATAAAATTAATAGAACTGTCACCAAATTCAGTAAAATAAAATTCGGATACTTTTCCTATTTCTTTTTGGTTAAAGTTTTTATTAATAATATCTAATACAATTTTTTCAGCTTCTTCCAAATCTGTTTCATAACCTACCCCACATTCAATTGTAATTCGCATTTTTGTGGTTAATGAGTAATTTTTAAAAGGATTTTCTAAAATCGCTTTATTGGGCATTATAACAAAATTATTATCTGCTTCTTTAAGTACAAAGTAATTTAAATTAATATCTGTAACTTCCCCTGCATATCCGTTAGTTTCCACCCAATTTCCCAATTGAATATTTTTTCTAAACGATAAAATAATTCCTGACACGGTATTAGCTAAAGTCCCTTGTAATGCAAAACCAATCACAATTCCTGATATTCCTGCTGCAGACAGCAAACCTGTAAGTGCTTTACTTAGGTTTAATGCTCCTAGTGCCAAAAACAACCCTACTAAAACTACTATTACGGAGAGACTTCTTGCTACTAATTTTTGTACAGATTTTTGCTTTATACGATTGTTTGTAGCTTTCATAGTAAGCTTAAAAACTAACCTTGATATTAAATAAGACAAAATCATAACCACTAATGCAATGGCTATATTTGGCAAATTAGTAATTAGCGCTTCATACCAAGCTGTTAACTTTTTAGTAATCACCTCAGTAGGAGTTGCTATACTCTCTATAATTTCGTTTTTTTTCATATATTAATTTGTTATGCTGGTTTAGTTGCTGTTTCTACTGTAAAGGATTCTCCCGTATCTTTGCGCCATGCGCTTAACATCCAACTTGATTTTTCTAGCTCTCTTATGTAAGCTCCAATTAAATCGATTGTCCCCTCATCTCCAGCTTCCTCTGCTTTACCTATTATATCTTTCATTTTAGCAAGAATAATTCCGTGATCTCCTAATAATGTAGTTACCATTTCTTGATCCGTAAGGATTGATTTAGATTCTACGATTTTTGCAATTTCTAAATATTCACTGTAACGACTCATTGGATGATAACGCAAGGTTAGAATACGCTCTGCAATTTCATCAATTTTAAGCCTTGCGTCAACATATAGTTCTTCGAACTTTACATGTAAATCAAAAAAACTTTTACCAACAATATTCCAATGATAATTGCGGAGTTTTTGATAATATATATGATACTCTGCCAATAAAATATTTAGTTCAGAAATTACAGGAACTAATTTTTGTTTATTCATATTTAAATAATTCATAGGTGTAATTTTATAATTAAATTTATTTTGCCAAAAATAAATTATAACAAGAATAGCACTTTGCTCTAATAATACAAATACTACCTCATTTGAGATGGCTAATTTTTTAATAGCTTTCACAAAATTTAACACACTTATATCCAATACTTTATATAGATTTAAAAATATTAATTAGTTAAATTTTGTTAATCTTTTTTTTGAGCAAAACAATTTATTTTTTGAACTAATCTTAAGTGTACAAGCCTTGTAAGTTTGTGGTACCAGATGTAAATAACTCACATCTTACTATTGAGTTAAATAATTAAAACACAAAAACATGGAAACATATTCAGAAAAAGTAGGTAATAAAGTAAATAGTTTATTGGAACGCACTGTAGATGCTAATAAAGGTTATGAAAAAGCTGCAGAAAATGTAGAGAATATTGCATTAAAGGGCTATTTTAAGAAGAAAGCAACAGAACGGGGAATGTTTACCGATCAGTTAAAATCTGTTTTACGGACTTATAACCAAGGAGCAAAAAAAGAAGATGGTAGTATAGTAGGTTCAGCCCACAGAGCTTGGATGGATTTAAAATCAACCTTTACTTCTGAGGATAGTGAAGCTATGTTAGAGGAAACTATAAGAGGTGAAGAAAAAGCAGTTGAAGATTATCAGGATATATTGGCAGAAACTTCATTAACACCAAAAACTAAAGAAATTATCGAAGGACAACTTTCTATAATTAAATCCAGTTTGTCTACGGTAAAAAAATTAGAGGATATTCACTAGAATTTAACTTTTAATTATTTTTTTATTAAATAAGTATTATTGGATTTCTTTTTTACAGAGAACTCGTTTAAACTTTTTTCAATTGGCTGCAAAATGATCTTTTTCACTCACTTTTTATCATTTTTTTGTTCCGTAGCGATGCTATGCAACCATAAAATGATTTCAATTGAGTAAAAAATCTCTATTTTTCGATTCAATCAAAAAAGTTTAAACGAGTTCAGAATACAAAAAACAATTTATCCAATATACTGAGATAATTGTTACTTAAACTCAGATTAACAATGGAAACCCAGTATTCACTTTTGAAGTACTGGGTTTTTATATCATACTAAAACTATCCCATATGAGTAATATTTTATCTAGTAAAACGCTCATACATACTAAGTAATTGTTTATTAATAGAACAAGCTATGAAGTACAAAATATCAAATACGGCTACTAAAGAGGTTTTAGAAAAACATGTAGGTTTACCCCTTAAGTATCCTAAAATATATACTCCTGATCCAATAATTACTGGGTTAGAAGAATCTTTTATGCCTATAATTACCTCTAAAAATTCAAAAGAAATAGAATTCGGAATTTGGGGTTTGTTACCTGAAAATTATGACGAAGATTGGAAAATATTTCAAAATACAAAAGATACTTTAACAACTCGACCTGACTTAAAAAATTTAACTTCTCTATCCAATGATTTATCAAACCTAAAGCGTTGCGCTATTATTGTTACTGGATTTTTTACCAATTATTTATACAATGGTCAAACTTTTCCTTTTTATGTATATGCTAAGGATAAAAAACCATTTTATTTAGCAGCTTATTACAATATACTTAACGACGGCTTTATAACTTTTAGCATTGTATTGACTGGAGTAACGCCAGCTATTCAAAAAATCCAAAACTTGAGTAATTATGCCCCAAAAGTATTAACAAAAAAAGAATGTATTTATTGGCTTTCAAATACCAATAGTGATAAAGAAATAGAAGAATTTACAAAAAGAAATTCGTCACTCGAAATCAGCTTCCACTCTATAGGCAAAGAGCTTTATAAAATGGGTATTACTTATAAGAGTATGTTAGATCCTATAAAATACACCAACATACCACATTGATAAATTATGCCGAAATTATATCATCCTTACTAGAGCGTATTTTTGAATAATACTGTTTAGGTGTAATCCCATATTGTTCTTTAAATAATTTAGAAAAATAACTGCGGGAATTAATTCCAATTTTATAAGTTATTTCGGTAATATTTAATTCTGTTGTTTCAATAAGTTTTTTTGCTTTTTCGATCCTGTGGTTTTTAATATAATCGTTTACCGAAACATTATACAACACACGAAAGCCCTGTTGTAGTGTATTAGGACTTAAACCCACTCTTGCCGCTAGTCTTCCTACATTATCTACACTTTCGATCTCCTCCTTAATTATAGTAGCCACTTTTTTTACACACACTATAGTTGCTTGTCTTAAAATTTTGCGCTTTTCAGGCTCATTTAAATCGTCTAAATACTGCTGTAATTGTAAAACTAAAATTTCTTTAGCTTTACTTTCTAAAAAAACGGTACGCATAAAACCTTCTAAATCACATTCCGTAAAGTCTGAAATTAATCTTGCTATTTCCAAACTAAATTGAGACTTATGATAAAACTCATTCACTCCATTAACATCTCTAAATAGTAGTATCAAATCCTCGTTCATTTCCTCCAAGAACTCTTCAATACTTTTTTCAAATCGTTTTCGATTAATTTCTAAACTAAAAAGGCATATTGGTTTATCCGCAGGAATAAAAAACTTATGGGTATGTTTTGATGATGCAGAAGTTATAATATTTTCTAAATTACTAATTTCATGACTTTCACCCTTGCCGTCGAATTTATGTGTTATTGTAGTTTCCCTATTAAAAACAAATTTTAATGGATGAATAATACCATTTTCGAGTTTGAAACTAAAAGGCTTTTTAAGCAAATAATCTACTTCTACTACACTAATCCCACTATCAAAAATTGTAGCTTTAACGTATCCCGATCCAAATTTATTAGGAATACGCACACAATACTCGTTTTTATTTTCCTCATAACCAACCCCAAAATCTTTAGCCAAATCGATAACGATGTTTTTAGCTCCCTTATCACTGACTTGGACTTTTTTGATCATTTTGATATCTTGTAAATTATTTTCGAAATAGTGTTTCGAAAAATATATTTTTTTTAAAAATAAACATATCCTTTTTAAATACCTTCATTAATTAAATAATGTTAGTCTCTTTTTTGAGCCAAGCATTATTCTTATACAGCTAATCTGCAACTTGACTTTTCCATAATTTTACTCTTGAAGCTAAACAAGAGGTTTGGCTATTCACTTAAACCAACAACCATGTTAAATTGGACAATCACATTTATAGTATTAGCATTAATTGCAGGAGTATTAGGCTTTGGAGGAATTGCAGCAGGAGCAGCGTCAATAGCTAAAATTTGTTTCTTTTTATTCTTAATTCTGTTTGTTGTATCCTTAATACGAGGTAGAAAAGTATAACCCTAAAAATAAATTTCAATCAATAAAAAACGGATATCTTAATTAAGATATCCGTTTTTAGTTTACATTTAATTATGATTTGGATTTTAGCTTGTTTACACTTTATTTTAGCCACTGCCACTGCTTTTATAATTATTTTATTTGGAGTTAGACCCACACGTTCTTTTAGTTGGTTACTGCTAGTTATATTGTTCCCGTTTTTAGGAGTTACGCTGTATCTACTATTAGGAATTAATCGAAGAAAATTCAAATTTTTTCAACTTAAGGAAACTACTAAAAGACAGCTTTACGACAAAGATTTTAATAACAATGAAAAATCTGATGTTTCCCTAAATTCAATAAACAAAAATCGCTTAGCGCGCCTAATCGAAAAAACTACTCATTTTCCTGTTTTAGCTAATAATAATATCGAGGTTCTTGACGATACTGAAGATGCTTATAATCGAATATTTGAAGCTATATCTAATGCTAAAAAGTTTATTCACTTACAATATTACGTTCTTGAAGAAGGTGAAGTACTTTCTAAAATCACAAAATTGTTAGAAGAAAAGGTAAAAAGTGGTATTGAAGTGCGTATTATTTATGATGCCTTTGGAAGTTATGGTGCTAAAAATACAACCCTGAAAAAATTAAAAAGCATCGGCGCAAAAGTTTTTCCAATAATGCCGCTCCGTTATGGAAGTTTTTTATTTACAATGAATTATCGAAATCATCGAAAAGCCATTATTATTGACGGAAAAATCGGCTTTGCTGGGGGAATGAATATTTCTGACAAGTATATTAAAAAATTAGATGAGTTAGGGATTTGGGATGATACTCATCTTAAATTACAAGGATCGATTGTTAATAGTTTACACCGGGTTTTTATAAAAGATTATTTTTTTGCTAGTAATGAGGAATTATTGTTGGGCGATAAGTACTTGCCCACACAAAATAGTGAAGGAACTACTAATGTCCAACTGGTTGCCAGTGGGCCAGATTCGGAGCAACTTTCAGTACTACAACAATACTTGATGCTAATTAATATTGCACAAAAGAGTATTTGTATTACAAATCCTTATTTTATACCAAATCAATCGTTGTTACAAGCTATAAAAATAGCTGCGTTAAGTGGAGTGCGTGTTCGTATTCTAGTACCCAGAAAAACAGACTCTAAAATGGCTACTTATAGTATGTTTTCTTATTTTGAGGAAATGCTAGAGGTTGGGGTGGAAATCTACTTACTAAATGGCAAATTTTCTCACAGCAAGGTTATAGTTGTTGACGAGGAAGTAGCATCCGTTGGGTCTGGAAATTTTGACCACCGAAGCTTTGAGCATAATTTTGAAACAAATTTATTAATTTACGATGCCAAAATAGCTTCAAATATTGATGCCCTATTTACTGCAGATTGTGAACCTTGCGAAAAATTAGACCTCAACCAACTAAAAAAACGCTCCTTAAAGCAGAAATTACTCGAGGGTTCGGCTCGTTTTTTTAGTCCTTTACTTTAAAATACAGTTAATTGCCCCGTTAATTAGCGTTAAAATTTTAATCAAGCAAAACTAACTTTTATTTGAGCTAAACTAAACTGCATGTTATCCCGATCTTTGTATAAGAAGTTAAAAGTTAACTTTATCAATTTTAAATTAACAATAATGGAAAATACAAAAAATACAGGATTAGGTTTATTAGCAGGATTAGCTACTGGAGCAATTTTAGGAATATTATTTGCTCCCGATAAAGGAAGCAATACTAGAACTCTAATTAAAGAAAAATCATCGGAAGCATCCAACAGACTCGCTGACGAAGCTTATTTATTGAAGGGCAGGATTTCGGCAGAAGCAAACGCTTTAAAATCAAAAGTAGTTAATGAGGCAGACATTTTAAAAAATGCTGTAGTAGGTACTATAAATGCTAAATCCCAGAATTTTGACGAACAATTGGAGTCAATTGTTACCACTACAAGTCATAAGGCTGATGACATAATTACAAGTCTTGAAAAAAAGTTGGCTACTTTAAAAAGTAAAAATGAGAGTGCTAGAAAGTCAATTACAAAAAAAAATAGTGTAACTATCTAAAATCAAAAATTATGAGTGTACTTGATTCCGTTAAAACCACATCTAAAAAAGTTATTTCGAGTAGTGAAGACTATGTTGATGCAACTCAAGATTATTTTGAGCTGAAAGCATTTCAGCAAATAACCTTATCTATTGCATTGGTAGCAAAAATATTACTTGTAGGAGGACTGTGTTTTTTTGGAGTAGTACTACTACTAATAGCTGGCATTTTAACTTGGGGTGAATATTTGGGAAATACTAATTTAGCTTTACTTTACTCTTCGTTAATTATTTTTACGTTAAGTGGTTTAATCTATCTCCTAAGAAAACCTTTAATAGATAGTAAAATTATCCAGAAGATCTCAAAAACTTTTTTCCTTTAAAATTTTTATTATGAATTACACAAGTTTCGAGCAAATAAATAAAGATCTTGCTATTTTAAAATTAAAGCGTAAAATAGCTGTGGAGGAAATTAGAGGCCTTAAAAATATCACATCAAACAATCTCAACATTTCAAACTGGATAAATCCTTCGATGGTAAAGTTAATTAGCAAATATGGTGTTTCCATCTTACTGAAAAAAATTGTTAAAAAAGCACTTTAAAATCCAACACAAATCCTAAAAAAGCTTATCTAAATTATATTTAGATGAGCTTTTTAGTTTACAAATACTTATTATAGTTAAATGCCTTTTAAAGGATGATATTCAATTGCCTTTTTACAGCGTCTAATAAATTTTAAAATCTGTACAATGAGTGCTATATTTTAAACTTTCGTCGATTATTAATTCTTGTAATTTATTAGTCGCAAAATTTTAGAATAATTTATTTACACATTTGGTATTAATAATTGAAGCTCTATACAAACTGAGACCGTTGCCAGGGCAGAATCATACTTTGTTAAATTGAATTTTTTTACACTTAAAATCCAAGATTGATCAATTTTAATCTAAATTATGATGTATACATTCCTAATACATTTCAAAAAAATATTAATTTCATATCAATATTGAATATTTCTTATGGAAAATGAAAAGTATGATTCTGCCCTGAGTATTTGTTTTTAAACCCTTCGATTCATTAAAAAAGTACCAAATCCAATTAATAATTTTTTACTTTCAGTAGAAATATCTAATTTTTCAACAATTTTAAAAGCTTTTTGAGTGTAGTCATTTATAGCTTTTTTTGTAGCTTCTGAAGCCCCAGATTCATCAAATATTTGTTTAATAATATGTATTTTACCAAAGTTCTCTGTTTTATCTTTTTCCGAAAAAAGTTGATGTAACTTTTTAACTTGTGAAGTATTACCTAATTCTTTAGTTTTGAGATATAAATAGGTTTTTTTATTTTCAATAATATCACCACCAACTTGTTTTCCAAAAGTTTCAGGATTGCCAAAGGCATCTAAATAGTCATCTTGTAGCTGAAAGGCAATTCCTAAAAGTTTTCCATATTCGTAAATATCAGTTTGTACTTTTTTCTTTTCTCCAGCAATAATAGCACCCATTTGAAAAGCGCACCCTACTAATACAGACGTTTTATTCGTAATCATCTTGAGGTATTCTTCTATACTTACATCAGTTCGATCCTCAAAATCTATATCATATTGTTGTCCTTCACATACTTCAAGTGCTGTTTTGGAAAACAAAGTAACCAGTTGGGAAAACAAAGAGGTGTCATATACTTCAAAGCATTGATATGCTTGTATTAACATTGCATCTCCAGATAGGATAGCTGTGTTTGTGTTCCATTTGGTATGCACTGTTTCTTTCCCACGACGCAAAGGTGCATCATCCATAATATCGTCATGAACTAAACTAAAATTATGAAAAACTTCTACAGCAAGTGCAGCAGGTAGAGCCTCTTCAGCAGTAGCTCCAAAAATTTCAGCCCCCATTAAGGTAAGTATTGGGCGAATACGTTTTCCGCCTAAATTTAAAATATACTCTATAGGTTCATATAATTTTTTAGGCTCAGGAACCCCCGTATTTTGCTCTAAATATGCTAAGAAAAGTTGATTGTAATGGGTGATTTTATCCACAAAGTTATTTTTTGATAAATAAAGTGAAATCAATACTTATGTGCAATATTTTTAGATTTTGTTTAGAGTTATAAATTACTTAAATAGATTGGTTATTTTTCCAAGCTTATTTTGTTTAAGATCTGTAAAATAAATGTTTCCATCTTTACCTTCTTTTATTCGGTATATTACAGTATTTGTAGTAAGCATAGGAGAGTAGGTGACTTTTACATCTAATAAATCAGTATGCGAAGTAGTTCTAATTTTTTTTCAATTTTTATAATATAATCGATCCCTTTGGAGTTGGTATTTCCTTGTTTTGATATACGACTGTACCTAGAGGTTATGAAATCGATCAAAAGTAAGTCCTGCTAAAGTTTCTTCGGTTTGGTAAGTGCGCAACTTATATTCTGTAATATTTATATCTATCCGACCAATTCAATTGCTAGCTTCTTCTGTAAACTCCATATAATTATCCGTAGATCTAGTTTAATAACCATAGGTCTACTGTTTTTTGTAAGTAAAACCACCTCGTAATCTACTTTAGCAATATGATCCATGTTTTGTCCTGTCATAAAAAAGAATTCATCATTCATTGCAAGTTCATGTGTAGAACCTTCAATTTTCCCAGGCCAGTTTAAATATTCTTCTGTTAGTTTGTGTTGCGCATAACTACAAGAGTGTAGTAGTAGTACGAGCAAAAAAGTAATTTTCATACTTTGGTTTTAGTGTGTGAGTATTGTGGTTACTTATAATTTAATAATCAAGCTAAAATTATTCTAATGTGCTTCAAGCCAATTTTGTCCAACACCAATTTCTACATCCAATGGAACATCTAATTTATAGGCGTTTTCCATTTCGGATTTAATAAGTTTTTGAACAGTTTGTAATTCTTCTTTAGGAACATCAAAAACCAATTCATCATGGACTTGAAGAAGCATTTTTGTTTTGAAATTACCTTCGTTAAGTTTTTTGTAGATATTAATCATAGCAATTTTAATAATATCAGCAGCACTTCCTTGAATTGGTGCGTTAACAGCATTTCGTTCCGATGCACCTCTTACAACCGCATTTGCAGAGTTAATATCCTTTAAATAACGACGGCGACCTAAAACAGTTTGTACATATCCGTTTTCCCGAGCAAAATTAACTTGCTCATTCATGTAAGACTTTAGTTTAGGGTAATTTTCATAGTAAGCTTCAATAAGCTCTTTAGATTCAGCCCTGGATAAATTAGTCTGATTACTTAATCCAAAAGCAGAAACGCCATAAATAATACCAAAATTAACTGTTTTTGCATGGCTTCGTTGCTCACGTGTTACGTCTTTTAAATCTACACCAAACACTTTTGCGGCAGTAGTTGCGTGAATATCTTCTCCTTTTTGAAAGGCATCCATCATCGCCGTTTCATTACTTAGAGCAGCAATAATTCGTAATTCAATTTGAGAATAATCAGCTGCTAAAAGCACATAGTTTTCGTTTCGTGGTATAAATGCTTTCCTAACCTCACGACCGCGTTCCGTGCGTATAGGAATGTTTTGTAAGTTTGGATTATTAGAGCTTAAACGGCCAGTTGCTGCAACAGTTTGAATATAATCGGTATGTACCCTTTTAGTATTTGAATTTACTTGATTGGGTAAAGCATCAATATAAGTACTCTTTAATTTAGCTAAACCTCTATATGTTAATACATCTGCAACAATTGGATGCTCTTTTGCTAAATAAGACAACACCTCTTCTGCTGTAGAATATTGACCTGTTTTTGTCTTTTTTGGTTTGTCAACCAACTTCATTTTTTCGAAAAGGATAATTCCCAATTGTTTAGGAGATCCAATATTAAATTCTTCTTCCGCTTGTTCGTATATACTTTTTTCGAGTTTTATAATATCCTCAGTAATTTCTGTAGAAAGACTATTTAAAAAATCAATATCTAAATTGATGCCTTCTAATTCCATAGCACCTAAAACGCGGAGTAGAGGAATTTCAATATCATTAAATAGTCCTAAGGTTTTAGCTTCTTTAAGTTCAGGAGTAAAGTGTTTGGCTAATTGAAGTGTAATATCGCTATCTTCTACAGCATATTCCTTTTGTTGCTCCACAGGAACTTGACGCATCGAAAGTTGATTTTTCCCTTTTTTCCCAATAAGTTCAGTAATCGAAACAGGAGTGTAGTTAAGGTAAGTTTCAGATAACACATCCATATTATGGCGCATATCGGGGTTAATTAAATAATGGGCTAACATGGTATCAAATAGAGGTCCCTTAACGGTAACACTGTATTTATCCAATACTTTAATGTCGTATTTTAAATTTTGTCCAATTTTTTGGATTGCTTTATTTTCAAAGAAAGGAATCAATGCATCGGTAATTTTTTTGGCATCTTCGAAAGATTCAGGCAAAGGAAGGTAAAATCCTTTTTTTTCTTCCCAACTAAAAGCAATCCCAACCAGTTCTGCTTCTAATGTATCTAAACTTGTAGTTTCAGTATCAAAGCATACAGCTGTTTGTTTGTTAAGCTGTTCTAAAAATAATTGAAAGCCTAAGCCTTTATTTACAATTTGGTAATGATGGTTTACTGTAGCTATAGTTTGCCTAGAGCTTATGTTATTATTAGTTGTAGCGTCTTTATTGTTACTAGTATCAGTTTCAAATAAAGAAAATTGTCCAGAGCCAGCAGCATTATTTTGTTTACCTGCTTGTGATGGTTTTACTGTTTCTGGTGTAGATAGATCTCCATCAGCATCAAATAGTTTAAAAAACTGATCCTTCATTCTACGAAATTCCAGTGCTTCAAAAAGGGAGGTCACTTTTTCGGCATCAGGAGCAGTTAGTTCATATGATTTAGCATCAAAAGTTACATCGCAATTAATATCTATAGTAGCTAATTTTTTAGAAAGTAAACCTAATTCTGCATTTGCGATTACTTTTTCTTTCATTTTACCTTTAAGCTGGTCTGTGTTTTCTAACAAACCTTCCATACTCCCGTAAGCAGCAATAAACTTTTTGGCTGTTTTGTCGCCAACCCCAGGTAAACCAGGAATATTATCTACAGCATCTCCCATCATGCCTAAGTAATCAATAACTTGTTCAGGGCGTTCTACTTCGAACTTTTTTTGTACGGCTTCGATATCCCATATTTCGATTCCATTACCCATACGTGCTGGGCGGTACATAAATATATTTTCAGAAACTAATTGTGCATAGTCCTTATCAGGAGTTACCATATATACCTTAAAATCTTCCTTTTCAGCCTGTTTCGCTAAGGTTCCAATCAA
>ENA-ORXM01001017-ORXM01001017.1-marine-metagenome-genome-assembly--contig:-NODE-1017-length-42480-cov-4.004103_pt1 | contig 42480 bp, 35 predicted proteins | sample MGYA00237867_ERZ511480 | MGnify/ENA primary metagenome ERZ511480 (study PRJEB26309, sample SAMN06266103) | marine metagenome | isolation source: Algal blade | place: United Kingdom:Sidmouth, United...
GTCATCCCCAGCCCGCCCAGCGCAATGGCCAGCCCCGGCGCATCCCCCGGCGGCAGCACGGGCCGCGCCCCCGCCCGCCGCATCCGCGCCACCAGCCGCGCGGGGCCGACCCCCTCCAGCGCCGCCACGGCAGGAATGTTCAGCGACAGATGCAGCGCCTTGCGCACACTCACCGTCCCATACCATTGCCGGTCGAAGTTCAGCGGCGCATAGCGCCCGAACACCATGGGCCGGTCGTCGATCAGCGTTTCCGGGTGTGCCAACCCCTGCTCGAAGGCCAGCCCGAAGATCAGGGGTTTCAGCGTCGATCCCGGCGAGCGCACCGCCCGGCTCATGTCCACGAACCCCTTGCGCCGTGCATCCATCAGGTCGGACGACCCCACCCGCGCCAGTATCTCGCCCGTCCCGTGATCCGCCACGATCACCGCCGCCGACACCGCTGGCCCCAGCGCCTCGGCCCGCTCGCGCAGCAGCGTCTCCAGTTCCGCCTGCACCGTCGCGTCGAGAGTGGTCCGCACCGCCCCGCTCGCTGCCTTCACCCGATCCGCCAGATGTGCCGCGTGTTGCGGAAAGCCCCGCCGTACCGTCGGCACGTCTTCCGTCCGCGCCGCCCGCGCATCCCCCGGCGGCAGCGCCCCGGCCCCCACCGCCCGCGCCAGCACCCGATCCCGCGCCGCCTTCGCCCGCCCGGCATGACGGTCGGGTCTCCGCCCTTCCGGCGACTGGGGCAGGGCGACCAGCAACGCGGCCTGCGCGGGGGTAAGCCGCCCCGGCTCTTTCCCGAACCAGGTCAACGCCGCCGCCCGCACCCCTTCGATATTCCCCCCGAACGGGGCCAGCGTCAGATAGAGATCGAGAATGTCATCCTTGCCCAGCCGCCGCTCCAGCGCCAGCGCAAGGCGCACCTGCCGCAGCTTGGCCCGCACCGACCGCGTCGGCGCATCCTCCAGCAGCCGCGCGACCTGCATCGTGAGGGTCGAGCCGCCCGACACGATCCGCCCCGCCCGCGCCGACGACCACACCGCCCGCAGCATCGCCCGCAGGTCCACCCCGCCATGCTCGCGGAACCGCTTGTCCTCATAGGCCAGCAACAGCGCGATATAATCCCGATCCACATCGCCCACCGACACCGGCAAGCGCCACAACCCGCTCTCCACCTGATAGGCCCGCAACAGCGCCCCGTTTCGGTCGAGAACGGTCGCGGATACGGGGGGCGAGAGCGACGGCATATCGGTCGTCGCGACCCAGCGGTCGAGGGCGAACCATCCGATCCCAAGGGTCAGGGCGGTAGCAAGCAGCGAGCGGTGAAAGGTGTTGCCTCTCATACGAGTTTCGCCTGTGTCGTCCGATTTCGCAGCCTCGCGAGCCCTCCCCGTTTACGGGGAGGGTTGGGTGGGGCGCGCCGTAGGCGCGTCGGGTCTATCAACCCATACGTCGGTTCGTGTGGAAAGACCGTTCCCCACCCCGGCCCTCCCCGTAAACGGGGAGGGGGAAGTAGGACATCGAGCCTATCGACGGAGCATACCATCACTCCTGCGTCACCCTTACCGTCCCCGCTGCCGTCCGCGCACGGAACTCGGGTCGGTACATATCCTCCACTAGTGCCGCCGGATGGTGGAACACCCCCGGCGAGATGGCCCGCACGATATAGGCGAGGCTGAAATCCTGCGCCCCGTCCACCGCCGCGATGAACCGATCCGAGCGGAACTCCGCATGTCGGGCATTGGCGGTTTCCGGCAACCAGTCGAGCGCGGCGATATCGCCCGCGCGCAGCAGCGACGGATTGTCGATCTCGAAGCCGGCAGGCAGGGCGTCATCGACCATCAGCCGCGCCTGTGCGCTGCGCTGCACGTCCACGTCGAGCACCACGACCAGCCGCGCATCCCGCGCGACCTCCTCGGGCGACACCGCGTCCCCCTCCATCGTGTAATAGGTCCGCCGTATCGCATAGCCATTGCCCCCGGCGGGTTCCGGCTCCGTCGGCACGCCGAAGGTCGTCAGCATCGCACTCACGGCCTCGTCGCCGGTATTCTCCAGCCGCAGCGTCTCCCCGTCGCGCACCTCCAGCACCGAGCCGTCCATCGCCGTCCCGTTCACCCGGATCGACGTCGTCGCGGCATCCTTCAACAGTGCATTCGCGGCCAGCAGCGCCCAGACCTTCTCCTGCGTCGAGGTCCAGCGTTTGTCCTCGAACCCCTCCGCGATCCGCGCCGTCAGCCGCTCGGCATCCACCGCCTCCGACCCCGCCTCGACCGCGAGCGTCAGAACCCCCGCCGTATCGCGCAGGGCCGTCCCGTAATCGTCGCGCCAGCCGCGCTCGCGCTCTCCGGTCTCGGCACTCGCCAGCCGGAACATCGCATCCGCCCGCCGCTGCTCCCCGTAGAGCGCCAGCGCAGCCCCGAGCTGCGCCTTGGCCAGCGGCGATCCGAACGCCTCGCCCTTCGTATCGGCGTAGTAGCGCAAGTCCCCGATGGCCGCGCTCCCTTCGCGCGCCAGGACCATCAGCGCATAGGCCAGCGCCTCGCCCCCCGCATCGAAATCTCCCGCATAGGAAACCCGATTGCGCAGGTTCGACAGCGCCGCCTCGAAGGCCCGATCCGGCACGGCATACCCGGCCTCCCGCGCCCGGCTCAGGAAATCGGTGACATAGGCATCGAGCCAGAAATCCCCGCTCGACGGACGCCATAGCCCGAAGGCCCCGCTCCCCGTCTGGTTCGAGAGAATACGCTCGATGGCCCCGTTCACCCGCGTCTCGATCCCGCGCCCACCGGGTGCCAGCCCCAGCGTCTTCGCCACATCCGAATAATACAGCAACGGCATCGCCCGCGAGGTCGTCTGCTCCGTGCAGCCATAGGGATAGAGGTCGAGCCGACCCAGCATCCCGGCGGTATCGAACGTCGCCAGTGGCCCGACCACGAGGCTCGCCCGCCCCGTTCCGGGCAGCAGCCCCGCAAACGCGCTCTCGTCGATGGTGAAGGTTCCCCCCTCCGCCGACAGCGGTATCCGGTTCTGCCGCGCGATCATCGGATCGTTCGCCCGCACCGGCAGGCGCACGGTCTTCGTCAGGCGCTTGCCCTCCGGCGTCGTCGCCACGAGCCGGATTTCAGGATCGCCGACGGTTTCCGCGATCACGGGAATCGACAACGCGACCTGCTCCCCCTCGCCCAGCGTGACGGTCTTCGTCGTCTCGCCAAGCGTCAGTTCCGCATCGCCGTTCAGCACCACCCGCGTCTCGCCGGTCTCGCCGAAGGCATGGGCCAGTTCCACCAGCACCCGGCTCTCGTCCCCCGGTGACAGGAAGCGCGGCGCAGAGACACTGACCACCACCGGATCGCGTACCAGCACGTCCTTCTCGGCAGTGCCGACCGCTTCGGCGGTCCACCCCGTCGCCATCAGGCGCACGGTCCCGTTGAAGTCCGGCAGGTCGAAGCCGACCTTGGCCACCCCGTCCGCATCCGTCTCCACGACCCCCGAGAAGAACGCCACGAGATCCTCGATAGGCGGCGGAGCCGGAGACGTCCCCAGCGCCCCCCCGCCCGAACGCACCTGTCCCATCGCCCCGTCCAGCCCGTCGATCAGCCGCCCGTAGACATCCCGCATTTCCGCGCCCAGCGCCCGCTGGCCGAAATAGAAGTCCGGCGCTTCGGGATACTCGAACCCCGTCACGTTCAGCACGCCCACATCCACTGCCGCGACGGTCACATAGGCGCGCGTTCCCGCGTCCAGCCCCGCAATCGTGACCGAGGCATCCAGCGGCCCGCGTGGATCGGCCTCGTCGCCAATGACGAAACCCATATCCAGCACCCGGTCCCCCGGATCGACCGGCAACCATGCCAGCCCCATCGCCCGCGCCGGATTGCGCTTGGCTTCCTCGTCCATGGGCCGCAGAAGCGTCGCCACGACATAGGCCCCCGCGCCCCACTCCTCGGTCACGGGCAGGGCGATCTCGCTCACCCCTTCCTCGATGATCTCGCGTCTGGAGGCGACCAGCCCGGCCCCGAGCACCTGCACCAACAGCGTCCCGCCATTGCGCGCTTCGACGCGCAGGGTGGCGGTATCGCCGAGGGCATAATCCGCCTCGTCCAGCGAGACCTGCAGCACGTCCGGCGTCCCCGACCCGGCCACCGGTGCATACCACCCGGCGCTGAACCGCGTACTCGTCGCGATGCTCGGATCGCCCTTCGCACCGACCCGCAATTCGTAACGGCCCCAGTCCACCGCCGAGGCGATCTTTGCGGCCATCTCCGCCCCTACGGCAATCTCGCCGCTGGCGATCCCCTCACGTCGGGTGATCGGCTCGTAATCCCAGCGTCCGTCGATATTGTACCACTGATAGCGCGTGCGCAGCCGCGAGAGCGTCCAGACCGCTCCGTCCACGGCTACCCGTTCCCCGTCCGGTCCGACCGCGATCACCTCGAACGCCGCCTCCTCGCCACTGCGTACGGTCCCCTCGGAAACCGTCCGCACCCCGAGCATCGCCCGGTCGCTCGCCAGCGGCATGTCCAGTGTCCGCTCCACCGGACGGCTCGACCCGTCCCGCACCCGGATCACCGCCGACAGCGACAGCGGACGGCTCGACTGCACGCCCTCGGGCAGCACCAGCGGCACCGACGCCCGCCCCGCCTCATCCGTCTCGAATCCCGGCTCCAGACCCCGCACCCAGGTCGTCTGCTGCTCGTCTTCCAGCCCGAATTCGAAATTCGGGAAGGCGTCCAGCTTCCGCACGGCTTTCACCACCGCCTCGCCCTCGATGGGCAGGCTTGCGGCGGGCGCACCGTAGAGATACGCCGCCTCCACCCCGATGGCCGGAGTATCCGCAAGGCTGATCCGCCCTTCCGGGGCCGTCAGGTCGAAATCGATCCGCTGCGGCAGGAAATCCTCCACGAGAAACGACAGCCGCGACAGTGACGCGCCCTCGGGATCGGCATGGACCCGCATCGTCCACGTCCCGCGCATGGCGGTATTCGTCAGCCCGACGCTGACCGCCCGTCCGCCTGCGCCCTCGTCCGTCACCGTCCGGCGCAGATGTTCCACCCCGTCGGGCCGCTCCACGATCACCGTCAGCGGCAGGTCGTCGATGGCCTCCGCCCCCGCATCGCGCGCCAGAATGGTCGTATGCACCGTCTCACCGGGCCGATACGCCCCGCGCTCGGTGGTCGCAAAGATATCCACGGGGCCGGGGGCCGCGCGTCCTTCCACGCCCCGGTCCGACAGATCGAACCCCGGCGTCGTCAGGTCGAGAAACGCGAAATCCCCCGCTTTCCGTTCGGCGGTCAGCAGAGCAGGGGCAGACCCCCGCTCTCCCCGCGTCAGACCCGGCGCAAACGCAACATACCCATCTGCATCCGTCACCGCTTCGCCCAGCACCTCGTTGTTCCGCGCCAGCAGGGTCAGCGTCACCCCCTCCTGCGCTTCGGCATCGGACAATCCGTTGACGAAGACATGCAGCCCGTCATCGGCCAGCGTCGTGGTCAGCCCCAGATCGGTGACGACGAACCACTGCGTCGCCGCATCCTCCCAATCCTCGGTTTCACTCTGCGTCCGCGCGACCGCGACGTAGACCCCCGCCTCGAAATCCCCGATGGCTTCACTAAGAGGAAGACGAGTGACCACGTCCTCGTTCAGCCGCCGCTCGACCGCTCCGACCCCTTCCCAGACCTGCGCTCCGAGCTGGTCGGTCAGATCGTTCTCGCGATAGGTGCTCAGGTTCGCCGTGAAGAACCGTTCCTGTATCGCGCGCAGCAGGTTGCGGTCATCGACCCGGTGAATCCGCAGGTCGATCTCGTCCAGATTGACCGTCGTGACCGGCAGCGCAGCCTCCGCCGTCTTCGGCAGCACATAGGAGCGCCCCGCAAAACTGACCGAGGGCGAACGATCCCGGATATAGGCGTCGATGGTCACGTCCTCGAGCAGTCTTTCGCCCGACGCGGCGGCAGGCAACCCGCTCCGCAGCGTGATCTCGTAGGTCTTCCCGTGTTCCAGCCCGTCGATGCAGACCTGCCGGTCACTCGCCTCGACCGGCAGGTCTTCGCCTTCCACCCGCACATACGGCTCGAGATCGACGCCCTCGGCCACGGGTTCCGAAAAGGTCACACAGGCGCGCGGCGCGGCGATATCGCGCGAAACCGTGTGGTCGATCACCCGGAAGCCATGCCTGGCCCGCGCGTCGGCCAGCCGCTCCCGCGTCGTCTGGCGCGGGGCCAGCGCCTGCGACATCTTCAACAGATCGAGGCCCTCGCGCCCCCGGTCATGGGCTTCCAGCGCCTCGGCCAACTGGTTCAGCGCCGTCGCCCTGACTTGCGGTTTGTCTGCCCGCAGCACCCCGTTGAGCGCCGCCGACACCGCCGCCTGCCTGATCTCCCAGTCCTGATTCCTGCGTGCGCTGTAGGCCCGCCCCAGATCGAGCCACGCATCCGGTTCATCCGTCAGCATGACCACCCGTCCGAGCAGTCGTTCGGCGGCGACAGCATTCTCGCTCACCGCCGCAGCGGCCTTTACCAGTGACGGCACGTCGTCGTCACTGTCCGCCGGATACCGCTCCCCGATCTCCCGCGCCTGCTCGCTCGCCGCGCGGAAATCGGCAGGGCGCAGCATATCGAGGTCGGCAGCCACGGCTTTCGCAGTGGCCAGCACGTCCGCAGGCGTCTCGACCCGCCGCCCCGAATAGGCACCCTCGAACGGCGTGCGCTTGCCGACCGATGATTTCAGGAAGCACGCCCCCTTGGCGGCATTGAAGGTATAGGCCGTGCAGTCCTTCTCCTTCGTGCAGGACCGCTCGCACCGGGCCATCGAGGTATCGAAGATCGAGCGGATATCCCCGCCGTAGAAGTCGACCCCCCGCTCCACCACGAACCGCGCCTCCGGCACCTCCGCCGATGCCAACCATGGAGTGAGGGTCAGCACGACCCCCGCCAGAATTCCCGCGATCCGTCTTGCCATGCCCGCCTCCATTCGTACGCTGTACCCTGCACCTTTCGCGATTCTTCCCCGGCGCACAAGTCGCGCAGGGGTTTATCGCGGTCCGATTCCATTCCCGGTTCACGAGCGCGGCGCTTTTGTGGCAATCCGTGCGCAGAAGACGATCTTTCCCCGTGACGATGCATAACGGAGACGCCCCCCATGAAGCGCCTGATCCTCTCCCTCGCCCTGATCGCGACGCCCCTCGCCGCACAGGAAGCGGTACAGCCCGAGAAGACTTTCGCGCTCGACCCCAAGCCTGCCGTGACCGGCTCGACCTACATGGTCGCCGCCGCGCATCCGCTGGCGGTTCAGGCCGGGGAGGCGGTGCTGCAGGGCGGCGGCACGGCGGCGGATGCCCTCGTGGCGGTGCAACTGGCGCTCAACCTCGTCGAGCCGCAATCGTCGGGCATCGGGGGCGGCGCGTTCCTGCTCTACTGGGATGCCGGGACCCGCCGCCTGACCTCGCTGGACGGGCGCGAAAAAGCCCCCGCTGCGGCCACCCCCGAGTATTGGCTGGGCGAGGATGGCCAGCCCCTCGGCTGGTGGAATGCCGTCGTCGGCGGGCGTTCGGTCGGTGTTCCGGGCACCCTCAAACTGCTCGAAGAAGCCCATGACCGCTGGGGCCAGCGCAACTGGGCGGGCCTCGTGCGCCCCATCGCCGGGATGGCCGAGCGCGGGTTCGAGATTTCCCCCCGGCTCGAATCCTCCATCGCCGGAGCCACCACCACGGGCTTGGGCGATTTCCCCGCCACCCGCGCGTATTTCCTGAACGAGGACGGCACGGCCAAGCGCGCAGGCACGACCCTGCGCAACCCCGCCTTCGCCAGGACGCTCCGCTCCGTCGCCGCCCGCAAATCCACCGCCCTGCACCACGGTCCCCTCGCGGGCGAGATCGTCGCGGCGGTCAAGACCGAGAAGAACCCCGGCATCCTCACGCTGTCCGACCTCGCCGGGTACGACGTCATCGAGCGCGCCCCCGTCTGCGCCCCCTATCGCGGTCATGAGGTCTGCGGCATGGGTCCGCCATCGTCGGGCGGGTTGACGGTCGGCCAGATCCTCATGCTGCTGGAGCATTTCGACATGGCCGCCTATGCCCCCGGCTCGGGCCGCGAGGCCGAGGGCCGTCACCTGCTGGCCGAAGCCATGAAGCGCGCCTATGCCGACCGGGGCCTCTACATGGCCGACAGCGACTACGTACGGATGCCCGGCGGCCTGCTCGACCCCGCCTACATGACCCAGCGCGCTCAGGGCATTTCCCGCATGACGGCAGGCGGCACCGCCGAACCCGGCAACCCCCCATGGCGCGAAGCGGCGCTGTGGTCCCCCGATACCGACCCCGAGCGCCCCGGCACCTCCCACATCGTCATCCGCGACGCCTATGGCAACGCCGCCTCCATGACCACGACCATCGAGACCGGGTTCGGCAGCCGCGTCATGGTCGGCGGGTTCCTTCTGAACAACGAACTGACCGACTTCTCCCGCGCCCCCGAAGCCGACGGCCGCCCCATCGCCAACCGCGTCGAGGGCGGCAAGCGCCCCCGCTCCTCCATGGCCCCGACCATCGTGCTGAAGGACGGCAAGCCCGTCCTGCTGATCGGCTCCCCCGGCGGCTCCCGCATCATCGCCTACGTCGCGCAATCGCTCGTCGCCATCCTCGACTGGAACCTCCCCCTCGCCGACGCCCTGGCCCTCCCCCACACCCTCAACCGCAACGGCGACAAGACCGACGTGGAAGAGGGCGCAGAGGGATTAGCCGCCGGATTGGAAGCGATAGGCCACACGGTCAATATCCGCAACCTCAACAGCGGCCTCCACGCCATCCGGATCGACGGCGAGACGTTGACGGGGGCAGCAGACCCGAGGCGGGAGGGGGTGGCGTTGGGGGAGTGATCGAAAGGTTACAGTATAGTAGAGTCTGAAGTTTCGCAGCAAATTGACCGAGCACTTTAGAAACCCATTGAATTAAAAAAGGTATCTTTTTTAAGAGCAGGATGTTGGGTATGCATGTGCGGCATTAGACGTGTAATATTCGGGTTTTTAGAGGCGGCTAGCAAAATCAGTACTTTTGGAAAATAGATCCCTTGAGAGAAGGAATCATTTTGTGCGTCAAGATAGGCTTTGAGCGATTGATTAAAGATTGATGATTTGGCTATATCGAGGAGGTAATTGATAACATCATTGGCGTCTTCTGAATCAATTTTAAGTATTGTTTCATGGTATTTTCCCCACATATCAGAATCGCCGATAAATAGAGGAGATACGCCTGCGGCTGCTCTTGAGAGCCAAAAATCTCCTGAGATTCTTTCTATATTTGAGCTTAAAAGTTGAAGTAATTTTTGAGATGGAAGAAATTTACTTAAAATAAATATAGAACAATGAAGGCCAATATCGCTTTTTATCGAAATTTGATTGCAGAACTTTTCAATAATGGATAAAAATTTATTTGTTCTTTTAAATTTAGAATGGATCAAATATCCAGTAATATCAACGAGCGATGCGTCATCTACAAATACCCCACTTCTCGCCATTTTATATATTTCATTGAAATTGGTGTTACTTTTGTTCGATTTTGATAAATACCTTAGTGCTGTTGAGCGCATACCTGGGTCATTTTTAATTAACCAAAGCAGATCAGACTCAGGAGCATAGCTGTTTGCATCATATATTAATTTGAGAGTATATTTATGAATTTTAGGACCATTTCCGCTATTGAATCGTGAGCTTTCCCCGCGTCCTCCCGATGTGGTTCGTGAAAGCCAATTTTCATACCTCGCTTGGATGATTCTTCGCATAAAGGTAGGAAGTATATTTTTTGTGATGAGAACGTCTATGCGAGCTAAATCGCGATTTTCTTTAATACAAAAGTGGGAAAAAGCGTCTTTCTGCGAAAGAATTTTTGTTTTTGCGGAGTTCAGTCGTAATTGTCTTGATTGCAATGTCAAATCAATATCTCGGATTATTTCTTTGGAACTTGATATTGAATTGACCCCGATATCCATATCGTCCATGAAGCGGGCATAATTTGCAATCGCCGCGTGTTCGCAAACTTTATCTACTTCATACAGCATTGCATTTGCCAAAACACGAGTAGCAGATGTCTCTATCTGAGGCATTCCAATTTGAGTTAAAGGCATAAAATCAGGGGTCCAAGTTAACCTATTTAAAATATATATGAGGAGATCTAAAACTCCTTCTCGAATATCGGCTAAAGAGGCAATTATATTTCTCAGATGCTGAAAATTGATGAAGTCGTAAAAGTTTGCAACATCAGTTATAACAATATACTTGTTTTCCTTAGTGAATCCAAAGACCTCTTTTTGGAATTTTTTCCAACTCGCGAATGAACCATATTGAAAATCAGCTTGCTTGAATCCTTTGACAAAGCTGCCGTCATCAGGTTCGAAAAATGCTGCACTGCTCGGATTCTTTGATTTCAACTCAAAGTACATCGATCTGGATAGTCGCTCAAGAACTAAAAGGTCTATTGGATGAATCAAAGTCATTTGACGACATAATCCGCGAGATTTCTCAGCTAAATATCGTTTTGGCGTATGAACGTTGTATTTTCCCTCAATCACTTTCGAGCATGTTCTTGATACGATGGATGAAATATTCTCATTATAATCTCGATATTCGATTGCATCAAAAATGACCTGTTTTCTAATCTGCGCTCTTACACGCTTTTTCCACTCGTCTTTCAGAGCTTTTTTCGAAAAGACACTCTCTAAGTCGGCTCTTAAAAATTGGAATTTTGGAGATTGCAAATGTACACGCCTAAGTTAAGTGAGTGGTGAGCAACCTACCTAGCGGAATACTGTATAGCACTCAAGCAGCCAGAAAAACGCCGCTCCCGTATTGCTGGACGAGGCCATCGATCAATGCACGTTCATCGGCGTCGAGAGCATCCTTGTCCACGAACCGCCAGTTCCGCTCATAGAGAGCGAGAGCATCGGCCCCCTCCAGAACCGTGTCGTCCGGGCGGTTCCAGCATAGCTGGTGCAACTGCGGATAGTTGGAAACAGGCACGCGCATCACAAAAACATAGACCATGCGCCGTTCCAATTCCATAACTATGCCTCCTCGCCCCAATCTCTCGCGGAGCAAATCTCATGCACACCACCCCCCTGGGCCGCACCGGCGTTCAGGTTTCGGAACTCTGCTTCGGCACCATGTCTTTCGGCGGGGATGCAGATGAGGCTGAATCCGGGCGCATGTATGCGGCGTGTCGGGACCGGGGGATCAATTTCTTCGATTGTGCCGACGGGTACACGCGCGGGGCGGCGGAGACGATCCTCGGGAAGCTGATGGCCCATGAGCGGGACGAGCTGGTCGTCACCTCGAAATGCTTCGTCCCGATGGGCGACGATATCAACGCGCGCGGCGCGAACCGGCGGCATATCCTGCGCGCCGTCGAGAACTCGCTGACCCGCCTCGGCACCGACCGGCTCGACGTCCTGTTCATGCACCGCTGGGATACCGGCGTTCCGCTGGAGGAAACCCTGCGCGCGCTGGAGAAACTGGTCGCCGACGGCAAGGTTCTCTATCTCGGGGCCAGCAATTACGCCGCATGGCAGATCGCCACGGGCCTCGGCATCTCCGCCCGCATGGGGTGGCCCCGCTTCGACGTGATCCAGCCGATGTACTCTCTGGTCAAACGTCAGGTCGAGGCCGAAATCCTGCCGCTGGCCCGCGCCGAGACCCTCGGCGTCATCACCTATTCCCCCGTGGGCGGCGGACTGCTGAGCGGCAAGTACGGCACGAAAGATCGCCCCGATGCCGCCCGCATCCTCGACAACCCCGAATACGCCAAACGCTACGCCGAACCCTGGGTCTACGAGACCGCCGAACGCTTCACCGCCTTTGCCAAAGCGCAGGGCGTCCACCCGGTGTCGCTGGCCGTCGCATGGGCAGGCGCGAACCCGGACGTCACCTGCCCCATCATCGGTGCCCGCTCGCTGGAGCAACTCCAGCCCTCCCTCGATTCGGTCGGGATCGACATGCCCCCCGATCTTCACGCCGAGATCGCCGCCCTCTCCCGCACCCCGCCCCCGGCAACGGATCGGCTGGAGGAGCAGGGTCAGGAACCCCCCCGTTTCCCGAGCAGCCGTTCGAGGAACATGGAGGTGCGCGGGCGATAGGTATGCGGCGTCTTGCGCGCGCTCAGCGGTCGGCGTGTCATCCGCCATATCCCGAAGATCACCAGCGCCGCATGGGCCGCGCCGATATAGGCGAACATCGCCGCCGGTCCGTACAGGTCGATCAGTTCCGAGGCCAGCAGCGGCGAGACCACCGCCCCCAGCCCGTACATCAGCACCAGCGAGGCATTCAGCTCGACCACGAAATCGGCCTCCGCATAATCGTTCGCATGGGCCGCGCTGACCGAATAGAGCGGAAACGAACACGCCCCGAAGAAGAACGAGGCCGTCAGCAATTCGGGAAAACTCTGCACCGCCGGGCGCGTCACGAAGAACGCGCAGGAGGCGAGCGCAAGCACCGAGACCACGATCAACAGCTTGCGCCGGTCCATCTTGTCCGACAGGTACCCCATCACCGGCTGCGCCAGCGCCCCGCCCAGCACCGCCGCCGCGAGGAACAGCCCGATCTGGCTCGGCACCAATCCGTTCACGTCGCCATAGAGCGGCCCGACCATGCGAAAGCTGGAGGTGGACAGCCCCACCGTCACGACCCCTGCGGCCCCGAGCGGCGACAGGCGCATGGCTTTCAGCACCCGTATCCTCGGCGTCGTGGGGGAGGGCGGTGCCTTGGCCTTGGTCAGCGTCAGAGGCATGAGCGACAGGCACAGGAAGCAGGCGATGATATTGTAGGACACGTAGGAAGCCGGTTCCAGCCCCGCGATCATCACCTGCGCGGCGAGCGATGCCGACAGATCGACCACGCGATAGACGCTGGAGACCCGCCCCCGGTTCTCGTTCGTCGCCTTGGCCTGAAGCCAGCTTTCGACGACCGTATAGGCCCCTGCCACCGTCGCGCCGGTCGCGATTCGCAGCATCGCCCAGACGGCGGCGCTCTCGAAGACCGGGTGCAGCAGCGCGCTGATCGCGCCCATGGAGGTAAAGAACGCGAAGGCGCGGCTATGCCCGACCCGCGCCATGATCGCCGGGGTCACGAGGCACCCGCAGATGAACCCCACGAAATGCGCCGAACCCAGCAGCCCGATCTCGCGATTCGAGAACCCCAGCGCGCGACCCGACAGGGCATCGAGCGGGCTGAGCGTCCCCGCTCCCAATTGCACGAAGGCGATGGAGAGAAACAGGGCAGCGAAGGAAATGGCGAGGCGCATGGGAAGGGCTTCCGGGCGGGGTACGTTCCTTCAACCCTGCCGAAGGCCACGCCGCAAGTCCGTTTGCGACAGGCACGAAAAAACGCGGCCCCGGAAGGGACCGCGTTCGAAGCCTATGTCATTCCCGCGACGGCGGGTGATCCGACGCAGCCCGGCAAGATGCCCGTCTTTACGGGCATGACGGTGCCGGGATTACTTGATCTTGCCTTCCTTGAACTCGACATGCTTGCGCGCGACGGGGTCGTATTTGCGGACCGACATCTTCTCGGTCATGGTGCGCGCATTCTTGCGGGTCACGTAGAAGAACCCGGTTCCTGCCGTCGAGTTGAGGCGAATCTTGATCGTGGTTGGCTTGGCCATCGGGAGTCTCCGAAAGGGTAAGAGGCCGCATGGCGGCGTGTTGCCTGCTCCCTAGCGCCGGAACCCGGCGAAAGTCAAGCGTATGAGAGAGATGTGGCAGCGCAATCGCTTCTGGAATGGGCCCTGTCCCGGATCGCCGATCCGGGACAGGGGCTTCATCAGGCCGCGCGCTTGATCAGAACGTCGGACAGCCGTTCGGCAGCCGCCTTTTCCTCGATCTTCTCGACCATCGCGACTTCGCGGGTCAGGCGCTCGAAGGCGGCTTCGTAGAGCTGGCGTTCCGAATAGGACTGCTCGGGCTGATCCTCGGCCCGGTGCAGGTCACGCACGACCTCGGCGATGGAGACGAGATCGCCGGAATTGATCTTCTGCTCGTATTCCTGCGCCCGGCGCGACCACATCACGCGCTTGACCCGTGCACGCCCCTGCAGGGTGTCGAGGGCCTTGGTGATCGTGGTCTTGTCCGACAGCGGGCGCATCCCGCAGCTTTTCGCCTTGGCGGTCGGAACGCGCAGGGTCAGCTTGTCCTTCTCGAACGAGATCACGAACAGTTCCAGCTTCGCCCCGGCGATCTCCTGCTCCTCGATGGAGGTGATGCGACCGACCCCATGGGCGGGATAGACGATATATTCGTTGGCGCGGAAGGCGGCGGACTTGGTTGATTTTGCCATCGTTCATTCGTCTCCGATGTTATTTCTTTATCATGCCACCACGCATCATCGCCGAACGGGATGACCGCACTGTACCGTAAAGGCACAGATGTCCGGCCGGTATCGCGCAAAAAGAAAACCAGTACCGGCTAATCCGCCGTACCAGCGCGACAAGTTTGTTCGGTCAATTGTGAATGACAGGAAGGTATATACCACGAAATCCCTGTCCTTTCAAAGAAAACATATGCGAGCGACATTTCCTTGCGGAAAATATCGCATTGCAGCAACCCCGCCCGTTCCTCTACGGGATGTGCACGTGCCCGGTGCCGGAGAACATGCCGCCCGAGGGGGTCCGGACATGCTCCGTTAACGAACTCTACATCTTGATTCGCGAAGCCATGGGACAACCCGTCCGGCGAATGCCATTGTGTGAAAGGGGAACATCGTGTTCTGTACGCGCCAATCTACCCTACCTCCGAGAAGGCTGCCCCCAAAATGAGTGCCCTCCGCCAGAGCCATGCCGAGACCCCGGCAGTACCAGACAGCGATGCCCCTGCGCCTGCCCGTGACTGGATACGGATTCTGGCGAAATATCGAGAGCCGGTTCTCTGGCGCAGTTCCTACGAGATCGCGGTGACGGCCATCCCCTTCGTCCTGCTGTGGATCGCCTCCTATCAGGCGTACCTGATCAGCTTCTGGCTCAGTCTGCCGGTCTCGATTCTCGCGGCCTTCTTCCTCGTGCGCCTCTTTCTCATCCAGCACGATTGCGGGCATATGGCCTTCTTCCGCGACAAGCGCGTGAACGACTGGGTCGGGCGGGTGCTGGGTGTCGTGACCGTCACGCCCTACGAGGTCTGGCGCAAGAACCATGCGGTCCATCACGGGGCATCGGGCAATCTCGACGATCGCGGGACCGGCGACCTGATGACGCTGACGGTGCGCGAATACCATGCGCGCGGGCTGTGGGGCCGTTTTCTCTACCGCGCCTACCGGCATCCCCTGACGCTCTTCGTCGTGGGGCCGGTCTACGTCTACATCTTCGAGAATCGCGTGCCCCTGGGCTACATGAATCAGGGCCGCTATTGGCTCAGTGCGATGGGTACGAACGTCGCGATGCTGGCCGTCGGGGGCGCGATCTCCTGGTATATCGGGGTAATCCCCTTCCTTGCCGTCTTCCTGCCCGTCACCCTGATCGCCGCCGCGATGGGCATCTGGCTCTTCTACGTCCAGCACCAGTTCGAGGAAACGCACTGGGACATGCAGGACGAGTGGCAGGTCCACGAGGCGGCGCTGCACGGTTCGTCGCATTATGTGCTCCCACAGCCGCTGAAATGGCTGACCGCCAATATCGGCATCCACCACGTCCACCACCTCTACAGCCGCATCCCGTATTATCGCCTGACGGAAGTGCTGCGCGAGCATCCCGAACTCGGCGAGATCAGTCGTCTGACCCTTTGGGAAAGCTTCGCCTGCGTGAAGCTGCAGCTCTGGGACGAGAGCAAACGCAAGCTCGTGACCTATGCCGAGGCGCGCCGCGCGATGGCGGTGGCCTGAGCGGGCTCTTGCAGCCAAGAACCGGTTGAAGGCGTCAGACCTCTCGCGAGGCCAGAACGACGCCTTCATCGTCGAAGCACACCTGCCACCCGCCGTCCCAGAGGTCGTATAACGCAGTGTGCAATCCATCGGTGGCACCGCCGACCATCGCCGACGTCACCCAGTCCGCAACGTGAGGGAAATTATCGGCTGCCACGTATAGCGGCTCCATCAGGAACAGGCGCGCCGCGTGACGTTCGAGTTCCCCGACAGGCGTAGGTTCCAGAAGCGAGCCTTCCAGCAATTCGGTAATGTCGCCGGTACGCCCGATCTCTGCCTCGCCGTCGTCGGTTTCCCGGTCGATGATCCTGACATTGGAGAAGTTCACGGGCTCATTGGGGCCGATCCTTTCGAGCATGACGACCACCCGTCCCAGTCTCTGCCGCGCATCCGCTTCGGAAATCGCAACGGATTTCCCCGTCATGTACGTTTCGAACCGCCGGTGCATTTCCGCGCCCGCAGGAAACGAGGCCATGCATTCCCGCCTCGTTTCCGGTGTCGCGCGGGAAAAACCGAAGACGAGCCGATTGTCGTCGGCGGCATCGGCGGGCAGGGTTTCCGGGCGATGGACGTCTCCCTCTTCGATCAGGATCCGGTCCAGGTCGAAGAGATCGTGCCATCGGGCTTGCCATTCCCCGAACCTTGCCTCGATCCAGAGATTCCGGGCATCCCGATCTTCGGGTATTCCCTTCGGGGTTGCTTTCGAAAACAGTCGCGTGAAAAAGCCCGCCACGTCCGACCTCCTCCTACTCGATCATACGATCCGTTCGGGGATCACCATCTGCGGTCAGCGCGGCACGAGCGCCCAGTAATCGAGGTCTAGCAGGACGTTCTCGGCGTATTTCCCGTCCTCCCCGTGCAGGCGCGGCGTCTCGGCGCGGCCCCTGGTCGCCACGAGCCGCAGGCGCAGCGCCCCGACCCCCGGCACGTCGAGTGCTGCCGTGTCCAGCACCTCCGACCACGCATAGACCGTGTCGCCCGCGAAGCACGGGTTCACGTGGCTGCCCCCGTTTATCGCCGCGATGGCCTGCGCATTGGCGAGACCATTGAAGCTGAGCGCACGGGCGAGGCTGATGACGTGGCCGCCGTAGATCAGGCGCTGCCCGCCCTCGCGCGCCTCGGTATTGAAATGGACCTTGGCCGTATTCTGCCACAGGCGCGTGGCCATCATGTGCTCGGCTTCCGTGATCGTCACGCCGTCCACATGGTCGATGATCTCGCCCGTCTCGTAATCGTCGAGGCGATACGGTTCTCCCGCAAGATCGAAATCGTAGTTCTGGAAGCCGAACCCTTCGGCGGGCAGCACCAGATCCTCCCGCGCGACCGCCTCGGCGAGATCGGGCACGACGGTCTTCGGAGCCGCACTCTCGGGATCACGCTTGCGCACCATCACCCAGCGCACCCAGGTCAGCACGTCCTCGCCCGTCTGGTTGCGCGCGGTCGAGCGGACCCACACGATCCCCGTCCTGCCGTTCGAATTCTGCTTCAGGCCGATCACGTCCGAAGTCGTCGCGATCGTATCGCCCGGAAAGACCGGCGCCAGGAACCGGCATTCCGCATAGCCCAGATTGGCGAGGGCATTGAGCGAGATATCCGGCACCGTCTTGCCGAAGGCCACATGGAATCCGATCAGGTCCTCCAGCGGGCTTTCGGGCAGCCCGCATTCGCGGGCGAACGGATCGGAGGAATAGAACGCGAAGCGCGTCGGGTAGAGCGCCGTATAGAGCGCCCGGTCCCCTTCCGTCACGGTGCGCGGCGTCGCATGGACGAGGGTATCGCCCACCTTGAAATCCTCGAAGAAATTGCCGGGGTTCGTCTTGCTCAAGGGGGCGTCCTCGCTGGAGATGGTCACACTACGCGATGCTATAGCGCCTGCGGCAGATGGGCGAAACATCGAAACCTGCTGTTCTGTGTCTGGTGATGCTTGCGACGATTCTGGCATTGCGAGCGGATTGGCACTATATGTTTGGTGATATGGAGGAATGGTGCAATGGCGACATTCGACACCTTGATAAAAGGCGGCGTGACCGTCTTGCGCGAAAAAGCCGCCGATACCGGTTCTGCGTCATCGGTGGTTTCTGGTGAAGGGATGAAGGGCCTCGCACTGGCGCAAGCGATCGTGCGCGGCTTCATCGACCGTCCCGGCTCGATGGCAGATGAACTGATCGCCGACCGTCGCGCCGAGAACTTGAAGGATGAAGCTGAAACCGCAGCATGGGAATCCGGTCGCACGGAGCTTTCCGAGCCAGAGTGACGGTCGTTCTGGACAGTTCTGCCGTACTTGCCGCCCTTTTGGACGAGCCGGGCAGAGACTCCGTCGCTGCCGTACTTGATGGTGCTCTCATCTCTTCGGTCAACTTGTCGGAAGTCGTTGCGAAGCTTGTCGAGCGAGGTGCAACTGACGATGAAGCAGCGCGCACAGTCGCGGCTCTTCCATTTGAAATACGAGGGTTCGATACCGAAGCCGGTTTGATCGCAGGCATCCTTCGCCGTGATACCAGAAGGCTGGGTCTTTCGCTCGGTGATCGGGCTTGTCTTGCGCTTGCGATTCAGGCCGGCGGAACGGTCCTGACGACCGACAGGGCATGGGTACGAATTGAAACGGCTATCCTCGGCGATATCGAGATTCAGGTTGTTCGTTGAAACAATTGCTCAGGCGAACGCCACCGCCGGGAAATACTGCGGCGCTTCCGTCCGTTCGACCATCGTATAGTCGCGCACGATGCGAAAGTGCCTGACCCGTCCGTCTTCCGGTACCGTCACGCCCGCTGCCGCCGCCTCGTCGGACCAGCCGGTCAGGGTCGCCGAGCGTCCCTCGTGCATCACGCTGTCGAAGGTCACGCTGCTCAGCGCCCCCGGCGCAGTCGGTCCGGCCCCGGTCGCATGGTCGGTGATCGCCACGACCTTCGCCTCGCCCGTCTCCGTCTCGTCATAGCGGAACTGTGCGGGCGGCTCGCTGGCCTCGCTGTCCGCCGTCAATTCGCCGATGCGGATGCGGTAGGCGTCGAAGATATCGGTGCGTCCGCGCATCTGCACGACATGGTGCCTGGCATCGATGCGCCAGCGGATCAGGGCCTTCTCGGTCCGCCACGTGGAGAACGAGAGGAACGCACCGGGGCGCGAGAGATCGCGGAACCGCTCGACGCTCAGAAAGCCGTCCACGGCCTCGACCTGCTGTCGCATGGCGGCGGCGATATCCAGATAGGCATCGCCCTGACCGTCCTTCGGCTGCACCTCGAAGAATACGCAGAACATCGGCCATCCTCCCGTATCGAGCACATCCCGCCAGCCCGGAGCGGATGCTGCGGCGAACCGGCGCGATGGGTTTAATTGTCGGAATATCCCCGTAGCGGAATAAGACCATAGTGACTCGTCGATCCTATCATGGGTGCATGACAGTACACCATGCCCAAGCTCCGATGCCCGCCGCCATCCTGCCCGATATGCCGGATGAAGCCATGGGTGCGCTCGACCTCTGGATACGCCTGCGCGGGGCGCGATCCCTGCCGTCGCGGTCGGACTTCCGACCCCTCGACTGGCGCGCATGGATGTCCGATATCAGCATCGTCGAGCTGCATGACGGTGATCCGCGATATTTCGTGGCGCTTCACGGAGGGCGGACGCAGGAGCATATCGGCGTGAACTTCCACAAGAAATATCTCGAGACCGGCCTCACGCCGGATACCCGCGCGCTCGCGCTCGAACCCTACCGCGAGAGCGAACGCACGGGCCTGCCGACGTTCTCGACGATGGCCCCGAGGCTCTATCGCGGCGTCACCTACACGCTCTGGCGCCTCGTCATGCCGTTCACCGACGACACGCCGGACGGAGGACCGCAGCAGGTGGATCGCTTCGTCGTCTGGGTCGGGGCCGCGTCGCGGCGACCCTATGATTTCGACACGCTCTACAAGAGCCTGCAATCGAACGTCGAAGACCGTGCCGATATGGCCGATCGGGTCAGTCTCTCGGTGCTATCGGTCTGAGCAGGCCACGGCGAAGGGGTTCTGGTACAGGTCGCCATGGCTCTCCACGCCGACCTCGATCACGCAGTCTTCCTTCGGGCGGGCCACGCAGAGCAGGATATAGCCCGCCTGCGATTGCCGCCGGTTCAGCGCCGTTCCCTTCGGCTGACGCACCTTGCCCGACACCATCCGCGCCGCGCAGGTGATGCAGCCGCCATAGGCGCAGGCGATGGGAAGCTGTATCCCCGCCGCCAGCGCCGCATCGTAGATCGGTTCGTCCTCGCCGACCTCCAGGATCACGCCCCCCCGGTTCGCGAGGGTGACGCGGTGTCTGGCCGGGGCGCTATCGCCCATGGCGCAGGGCCTTCCCGATACGGGTGAGGAGCAAAGGCAGATAACCGGGGTTCCCCTGCGCCGGCCCTGCTTCCGCGATGGCGAGGTCGCCCCCGCCGCAACGGGACATCCCCTACATCCAGATGTCGGAGGTCACGTCCCCGCCCGGATAGCGCATCTCGTGGGCGCGGCTCGGGCCGTTCGGTTCCTTGCCGAAATCGACGTGGAAGTCGGGATTGATCGTCATGCCGCCCTTCTCGGTATCGCAATCGACCATGAACATCTGTCCACCCTCGTCCTTCATGTCGGGATAGAACTGGTTGTCCCACGTGGAGAACAGGGAGGTGGTCACGTAGAGCCGCTTGCCGTCGAGCGACAACTGGATCATCTGCGGCGCGCCGGTCACTTTCGCGCCGTTGACCTCCGGTGCCTTGCCCAGCAACCCACCGAGCCAGACCTGCCCGGTCATCTTCGGGTTCTTGATGTCGGTAATGTCGTACTGGCGCAGATCTCCATGCAGCCAGTTGGCGAAATACAGATACCTGTCGTCCATCGAGATCAGGATATCCGTGATGAGCGACGGCATCGGCACCGGAAAGCCCTCGACGTCGACGGTCGGCACGTCGATGACCTTCTCGACCTCGAAATCCCCGTCGTCGGTCTTCCACCAGCGGAAGATGTTCGACGAGAGCGTGACGCCGATCAGCCCTTCGTTCGATGCCGGATCGTGCAGCCCGCGCAGCTCCAGCGGGATCATGCCGTCGCCGCCCATATCGATGGATTTGACGATCTTCTTGCCTTCGAAGTCCCAGAAATGGACCGACTGGCCGTATTTCCCTGCGCCCACGTCTTCCAGATCGAAGCCGGGCATGAAGGTGTTCGGCGCGCCCCATTCGGAACTGACCATCATGTTGTGGCGCGGCTGGTACCAGAAATCGTAATTGTAGTTCATGCCGGTGATGTCGTTCTCCCACCGGCCTACGACTTCGAAATCCTTGTTCAGATGCAGGAAGCCTCCGGGGGCATTGCCATCCGCATCGCCGAGCATCGAGATGATGATATCGGCGCCGAGGCAATGCACGGTATGGGGCGCGGAGAGGTTGGTCTTCTTCTTGATCTCGTCGCCGGAGATGACCTTGTGCAGGGTCGGCGCGCGGCCTTCCTGCGTGTCGTAGATATTCAGGTTCGACGTGCGCACGCCCGGCAGGATGATATACCGGCGCGACATATCGGCATCGCCATGGCACGAGGAGCAGGCATTCCACCCCGAATGGTGCAGCTCATCCCCGATGACCGAGGCATCCGCGCGGCTGATGACCTGGCTGTAGGTATCGCTGTCGGGATCCACGTCCACCGTGGCGAGATAGTCGGGGGCTTCGATCCCCGTCCCCGTATAGAGCGCCACCGTATAGAGCAGCTTTTCGCGCGGGGCCTTCATCGCCTCTGCGGGTGATGCATATCCGGGTCCGCAGCAGTCCTTGCCGTTTCCAGCCATGGTCGTTCCTCCCTGAAATCCTTATTTTTACAGGGAGAGACCGTGAAACATCATCGAACGCGGTGCAAGTGCTTTCAGGTGGTCGTCCGCTGCGCCAGCCAGACGCCACCCAGCACCAGGACCAGCGCGGCTCCATGGTACCACGCGAAGACTTCGCCGAGCAGGACGATGGCGAGGAAGGCCGCGAAGACCGGCACGAGATTGATGAACACCCCTGCGCGCCCCGGCCCGATCACGTCCACTCCGCGCAGGAAGAAGAGCTGCGACAGGCAGGATGGAAAGATCGCGATATAGAGGACGATGAGCCAGCCGCGCAGGGTCGGGGCCGTGTAGCCCTCCACCAGCAACGCCTCGCCGATGGCCGGGGGCAGGGAGGTGAGCGCCGCGAATACCGCCAGCAGCGTGAAGAAGACCGCGCCGGGCATGTCCGGGCGATTTCTCAGCGCGACGGTATAGGCGGCGTAGAGGGTACAGGCGACCAGCATCAGCGCATCGCCGTGGTTCACGGCCTCGTGCAGCAGGGAGGCCGGGTTCCCCCGCGTGGCGATCAGCACGACGCCGACCATCGTCAGGACCACCCCCGCGATCTGGACCGGCGTCACGCGCGTTCGATAGGCCAGTACCGTGCCGATCAGCACCAGCCCCGGCATGGCCCCCTGAAGGATACCCACATTCACCGCCGTCGTGCTGACCGAAGCGATGTAGAACAGGGTGTTGAAGGCCGTGAAGCCGACGAAGGACAGGAGCACCAGCGACCAGAACCGGGGCCGGATGACAGGCCAGTACGAGCGCACCTGCGCCCCGTAGATCACCCACAGTACGCCCGCCACAAGTATCCAGCGCAACAGGACGAGCTGGAAGGGCCGCACATGACCCACCGCCAACTGCCCCGAAATCGCATTTCCCGCCCAGAACAGCGCGCAGAGCGTCAGCAGGACGGTCACGGGTATCGCGAAGGGTTTGGGCTGGACGGTCACGGAAGGCGCTTTCGCGAGAGACGGATGGACCAGACTTAATGTGTCGGCGCAACCATTGAAAAGGAAATCAGGGTGCGGCCACCGCGATAGGGTTGCGCGGATGAAATCCCAACCGAAGCGCCCCGCTACACGAGCCGTTTCCTGATCGCCATGGCCACGGCATGTTCCCGCGTTCGAGCGTCGAGCTTTTTCTTCAACCCCTGAATATGAAAGCTCACGGTCGCATTGGCGATGCCCAAAGTGTCCGCGATACGGTCAACGCGCGCGCCATCGGCCAGCCATTTGAGAATTTCCAGTTCGCGTTGCGTGAGCTTCGGGTCTTGCATCGCAGTGGGATACCAGAACTTGCCGTTGAAGCCGTCTGACATGGTTTCGATGATCCGCGTCTGGATCAATGCCGTGGCGACCATGATCGCCCCGCGTTGCTCCGCGACCTTCTTTTCGAGATCGGCGGACTGATCTTCGCATATGAGGTTGAATGTCAGCTTTTGGTCCGAGGCCATGCTGTGTCTCGGTATCAGCAATGACGAGATCTGCCCTGCTGAACGTGCTTCGCCCAGTAAGGTCCTGATACCACCTGTCGGGTCGCTCACATGCTGCATATCGGCGTTCGGGTCACATACCCGTTCTACATGGTTGTTCATGCAATAGTCGAGGTACGGATCGTCGAGGAAATAAGCGGCGTCCCTGTACTGCTGAATGAACGCGGGACACATATTCGAATATCCGCCTATGAGATCGTCGTCGGGGCCGGACGTAACTCCGATATTCAACGCGCTGAAGCCACGTTCCTTGAAATAATCGGCCGCAGTAAGAAAAACATTCTCCACGCTGTCGTCGCGCTCGAGCTGCTCATGCAGGTCAATGATGGAATTTTCCAAGATTCTTTCCCCCCCGACAAACGACGCTGTTGTCCGTCAATAAGAATGTCAAGTCGCAACTCGAACCTATCGTTTTCGATAGGTTGCCGATTGCCATCACAGCGTTCTAACGCTTTCAGCAGTCGCCTCTCCGATCCGTGGACCGGCATCGAGACGCCGGATAGTGGCGTGAAATCCGATCGGCTCGTGGCAGCTCGATCGAATTTCACCCTGATCGGGTGCTCGCCGGAATCACGAAACGCTGAGGGGCGCGCAATTTTAAGATGGAGGGAAGACATGAATATTGCGTGGAAAGCGGGAATGGCCCTGTCGGTCGTTGCTCTCGCAGGCTGTAGCAGTAGCAGCAACAACAGAGACAACGACCGTTTCGGCATCTTCGAAATCGGGGGCGCCGATGCGATCATTGCCGAGGACGCGAGCGATACGTTGGAGTCGTTTCTCGATGATGGCACCAACGAGTTTCGTACCCTCAACGCATCTGTTTTCCGCGACTTCAATGATGGTGATGCAGGGACGGCGCTGAGTGATAATGCGATTGTGGAGTCGATCTCCAGCGACGGAGCGGGCGGTTTCGACGTCGTCTACATCGTCGATGGCGAACGCCGCGAACTGTCTTTCGCCGCCGATTCCTACGATTCCGACGACTTCGCGTTCGTGACGGACGATCGTGAGACTTTCCTCTTCAGCTATACCGACTCGTTCTCGGGAGAAGACAGAAACGCCGCCAGCAGTGAGTTCGATTATTTCGACATCAACGGCTTCACGGCTCCTGCCGACGCTTCGGGCGTGCGCACCCGCACCCTCTTCGTCTACGGGGCCGAAACCGACAGAGACGCCTTGCCGTCGGGATCGGCGACCTATACGGGCCGCATCCGTGCGGACGCCTATGACGAAGAGGGCGATCCCGCTACGTCTCGCGCTCGTGTCCGGGGGGCGCTGTCTCTGACCGCAGATTTCGACGAGGGCGAGATCGGCGGGTCGATAACGAATTTGACCGCCGACGACGACTCCGGCGATCTGGTCGGCGAACGCATCGACATCGTCGATGGGCGCATCGACGGGTCGGGATTCCGGGCTGAACTCGACGGTGTCGGCAACAGTATCGAAGATGGCGGCATCGACGAGCTGGAAGGTCTGATGCTGGGACAGTTCTACGGCCCCGGCGGCGAGGAGGTGGGCGGCGTCCTGACCGCGACGAATCCATTCGAGAACGGTGACGGATCGAGGGGCCGCTCGATCATCCAGGGTGCCTTCGGCGCGACCCGCGACGGACTGTAAGGCAGACACGGAATGACCATCGTCCACACATCGATGAAGACATTCCTGTCGGCAGCGTTCCTGCTGCTGGCGATGCCCGCCCCTCCACCGATGGCATCGGAGGCGGCGGCGGGCATTGCGGCTCCGGGGCGTACAGCCCCCGAAACGGCCCGCAAGGCGGTGGCGGCCGCCGCCGTCTTGCTGCGCAAAGGCAGATATGCCGAAGCGCATATCCTCCTGACTTCCTCTGCCCGGCCCGATGACACCGAGCTCGAATTGCGCCGACGTTTTCTGCTGGGCATGGTTTATTCCAGGACCGGAAAGCCCCGCAGGGCGATTGCTCAATTCGAACGGGTTCTCACGGTTCGGGCCGGCCTGACCCGTGCCCGCCTCGAACTCGCCCGCGCCTATTTCAGCGTCGGTGACGACGACAAGGCGGATTTCCATTTCCAGCGGGCGCTCGCAGCGGGGCTTCCTTCTCCGATCGAGAGCAGGGTTTCGGAATTCCTGTCGCGCATCGACGCGCGAAAACGTTGGAATTTCAGCGTGACCGCTGCCGTGCTGCCCGAAAGTAACCCCGGTCGCCGGACATCGGCCGATTCAGTCATCATCGGAGGCGGGCGATTTCGTCTCAGCGACGATGCTCGCGAATCTTCCGGCGTCGGGGCATTGCTGGCGGGCGGTGTCGCCTATGCGCCGATCCTGTCGCGATCCTGGCGAGGGCATCTCGCGGCCTCCGCCTCGGGCCGTTTCTATCAGGAATCCACATTCGATCAGATTGCCGCAATCGGTGAAGTCGGTGCCACCAAGCTGTTTCCGGGTGGCAATGCAACGGGCGGCCTGAGCCTCGGCCATAACTGGACGGGCGGCGACCCGCTGAACTGGAGCATTGGTCCATGGACCCGGCTCCGGGCGCGGTTCACGCCCAAACTCTCCGGGCGGTTGGAACTCGGCGCGCAGGCCTTGCGCTATGCCGAAAGCAGCCGCCGTGACGGCTGGGCCTACGACGTGAAGCCGACGATCGTTTATTCGCTGGGAGAGCGGACGTATCTTGATGCCTCCCTGTCCCTGAACATCGTGGAAGCCGAAGCCGATCATCTCGGATACCGACGATTGAGAGGGGCGATAAACCTGACGCATCTGTTCGACAACGGCATCACGCTCACGGGGTCGGCAAGCTATGGACGCCGAAACGCAACCGGCGAAGACCCCCTGTTCCGGCAGCGGCGGAAGGACGAAACGTTCATCGTCGGTGGACGCGCGTTGCATCGCTCCTTCAATCTGGCCGGATTCGCGCCCTATATCGAATACTACTTCGAGAAGACGTCATCCAATCTCGACCTCTACAGCTTCGACAACCATCGTTTGGGGCTGGGCGTGACGCGACAGTTCTAGGGCAGTTTCAAGGGCAATGGGTTCGTTGTCCGGCCGGGAAATCGCGACACGACGAGAAGATGGAGCATCCCGAGTGATCCCTTCATCGATCAGGATGCTCCGGCAGGTCAGAATAGCGCCCGCTCGGGGCAGGGCGCATCACTCGAACCGATTATCCTTCGGGAAGCCGCGCGGAGCCATCAGACCGGCCCCGGCCCGCTTGCCGCGCCATTGGGCGAGTTCCTCCGCCGGGACGGAGCGGGTATTGCCGTTCGACATCGACCATTGCAATCCCCCGTTCCATGTCAGGGTGCGCAGGTCCGACAGGCCGCCATCCTTGTAGCGTTGCAGCAGCACGCCCTTGCCGCGTGACATCTCGGGCAGTTCCTCGACGGGGAAGACCAGCAGTTTGCGGTTCTGGCCGATAACGGCGACGGAATCGTCTCCCTCCTCGACGCGGGCATAGAGCGCCGCCGGGGCCAGCGGATCGGTGACGAGTACCTGCTTGCCCGTCCGGGTCTGCGCCAGGGCATCGTCCTCGGGCAGCATGAAGCCCCGTCCTGCGGCGGTCGCCACGATGCCCTTCGCTCCGGGGACATGCGGGAAGAGGGCGACCATGCTCTCGTCGTTCGGCAGGTCGATCAGCAGCCGCACCGGCTCGCCCATCGAGCGCCCGCCGGGCAGCTTGTCGGCCCCGAGCGTATAGAACCGCCCGTTCGTCGCCAGCAGCAGCAGCCGGTCGGTGGTCTGGGCATGGAAGATGAAGCGCGGCCCGTCGCCATCCTTGTACTTGACCTCCGAATCGAGGGCGACATGCCCCTTCATCGCGCGGATCCAGCCATTCTCCGAGCAGATGACCGTGATCGGTTCCTTGTCGATCATGGATTCCAGCGAGGGGGCCTCGACCTTCGGAGCCTCGGCGATCTCGGTGCGCCGTGCGCCGCCGGGGGCATTCTGGCCGAACGTCTTCTTCGTCTCGCGGATTTCGGCGGCCAGCGATTTCGACTGCGCGGCCTCGTCTTCCAGAAGTGCCGACAGCCCGTCGCGCTCTTCGGCCAGCGCCGCGCGCTCCTTGCGCAGCTCCATTTCCTCCAGCTTGCGCAGGCTGCGCAGGCGCATGTTGAGGATGGCCTCGGCCTGATTGTCGGTCAGCCGCGCCCCGCCGCCCCAATCCTCGGCGATCATCACGGGTTTGGGTTCATCCTCCTCGCGGATGATCTCGATCACCCGGTCGAGGTTGAGATAGGCGATGATATAGCCGTCGAGCGTCTCCGCCCGCGTGTCGATCTTGCCGATGCGATGGCGCGAGCGGCGCAGCAGCACCTCGCGCCGGTGATCGATGAAGGCACTCAGGGCCTCGCCCAGCGACATGACGCGCGGTGTGCGCCTGGCATCGAGGACGTTGAGGTTCAGCGGGATGCGGACCTCCAGATCGGTCTGCCGGAACAATGCCTCCATCAGGACCGCCGGATCGACATTGCCGGAGCGAGGCTCCAGTACCAATCGCAGGTCTTCCGCCGATTCGTCGTTCACGTCGCTCAGGATCGGCAGCTTCTTCTCGGTGATGAGCGAGGCGATGCGCTCGACCAGCTTCATCTTCTGAACCTGAAACGGGATCTCGGTCACGACGATCTGATAGCGGCCCCGTCCGAGGTCTTCCTTTTCCCATTTCGAGCGCAGCCGGAACCCGCCCCGCCCGGTACGATAGGCGTCCAGGATAGAGGCTGCCGGTTCCACCAGAATCCCCCCCGTCGGGAAATCGGGAGCCGGAACGAACTCGACCAGCTTTTCGATCCCGGCACCGGGGGATTTCAGCAGGTGCAGCAGCGCATCGCACAACTCCCCCGCATTATGGGGCGGGATCGAGGTGGCCATGCCGACCGCGATCCCGTTCGCGCCATTGGCCAGCAGGTTCGGAAAGGCCGAAGGCAATACGTCCGGCTCGGTTTCCTGTCCGTCGTAATTCGGGCTGAAATCGACCGCATCGTCGTCCAGTCCACGCAGGATCGCCGCCGAGGTCGGCGTCAGGCGACATTCCGTATAGCGCATGGCGGCGGGGTTATCGCCGTCGATATTGCCGAAATTGCCCTGCCCGTCGACCAGCGGATAGCGGGCCGAGAAATCCTGCGCCATGCGCACGAGGGCATCGTAGACCGATTGCTCGCCATGGGGATGGTACTTGCCGACCACGTCGCCCACGACCCGCGCGCTCTTCTTGAACGGCCCGGTCGGCGGCATACGGAGCACCTGCATCGCGTAGAGCAGGCGGCGATGGACGGGTTTCAGCCCGTCGCGCACGTCCGGCAGTGCCCGGTGCATGATGGTCGAGAGCGCATAGGTCAGGTACCGGCGCCCCAGCGCCCGAATCAGCGTCTCGTCCTCGATGGTCCCCGAGGGGCGACCCGGCGTTTCTTTTTCGTTGTCCATGACGACCTGTTAGGATATCTGGCCTATTCTGTCGAGAACAAAACAAGACCGTACGTGATAGAATAGCAACAACTCGCTCACACGTTGATTCGTTGAGACATTTCGATTTCCCGGCACGAATCCATTCGTGCTGATTTTGGATTGTCGAGTGGTCGAGTTGTTCATGTGTACAAGGAAGGGTGGCATGAGAGTATGTCGACAGTCGATCCGTCCCTACTCCGTTTTACCGGCAATGGCCATGATTGCCACGATGGGGGGGCCGAACAGCGTTTCCGCACGCCTGCACGAGATCGCTCCGACCATTCCGATCGAGCATGTGACGGCGATCCACAGGCCGACCGGATGCAGTGCCGTGCTGGAATTCAGCAATCGCACACTTATCGGGGCCTTCATCACCGATCCGCTCTGTCTGCCCCGTGGCGTGAAGGCCCGGACGATCCCGGCCTTCCCACGCGATTTCCACGTCCCGGCCTCCAAGCGACAGCTTCTCAGAGTCCGCTGAGCAGGCCGACGATATCGCGCGTCTCGACCTCGATCACCCAGAGATCGGGGTCGGTCGCCGCGCGCTTCTCGATCGTCGTATCGGCTTCCGCATCCGGGATGGGGGTCTCGCCGCTGACCGGCTGCCATTCGGCCTCGTTGTCCATCGTGTAGCGGCGCGCATAGAGCGTGCTGGTCCCGTCGAGATGGTTCTGCCGGATCAGCAACGCCCCCGCCGTCCGGTCGCCCTTGCGGATGACATAGGCTCCGTCGCCGCGCGCCTGGCACATCTGGAGCGCGGCGGAGACCCGCATATGCGTGGCCAGGCTCACGGTGCGGCATCGACGAAGAGGAACAGCGCGCAGGCCGCGATCAGCAGACCCATCGTTCCGTTGAACAGGCGAATCCGGGTATCCGTCGAGAGGAACTGCCGGATCGTCGCCCCCGCTCCCGTCCAGAGCATCGCCGAGCCAAGGCCGAGCGTTGCGAATATCGCCGCGCAGGTGAGGGCTTCCAGCAAGGGCGCGCGTCCCAGCATGTAGCCGCCGACCACGGCGATGGCCATCGCCCAGGCTTTGGGATTGATCCACTGGAATCCTGCGGCCATGAAGAAGGTGAAGGGGCGGGCGGTCTCGTCCGTGCGCGCGCGTCCGGCGGTGGCGACCTTCCATCCGATCCAGAGCATCACGATGGCCCCGACGATGCGCAATACGTCACGGAAAGCGGGTGATTGCTCGAACAAGGCTCCGAGGCCGAGGGCCATGGGGAACAGCATCAGCGGAAAACCGAAGGCTACTCCCAGAGCATGGGGCAGGGTGCGTCTGATCCCGAACCGCGCGCCCGAACTCGCCAGCATGATGTTGTTCGGCCCCGGCGTATACAGCGACGCCAGCGCGAACAGCGCGAGTTGCACCAGCGAGTCGAAGGGCATGTCGGGGGCCTCGGGACGATCCTGTCGATCTCCCCTTATCGGCAAAGCGGACGGAGGGCAAACGCCCCCCGCCGCAGATGGTGCTTACCAGCCGCCGCCATAGCCGCAACCGCCACCATAACCTCCGCCATGGCCGTAGCCGCCACCGTAATAACCACCGCCGTATCCACAGCCATAATGCTGCTGGATGCCGCAGGTGCCGCCTCCCCAGACCGGATAGGACGGATACCCCCATCCGCCACAGGTCTGCCACTGGATCGGCAAACGGTATCCGTGATGACGCACGTTATGGGCGAATTCACAATACGGACCGTTGTACCACGAGCAATTGGAACCATGGGCTTCGGCGGGCGGTGCCGAATAGAGCGACCCTGCGAGGGCAAGAGCGGCAATACACAGATACTTCATGGTTTTCATCCTTTCGATTACTATTTGTAACGATTCAGGAATAACCGTATCAAGTAATGGTTTCAACCTCCGGGTTGTCCAATGGCACTCAATACACGCACCGTTCGATCAATGTTCTGCTGTCCTGATCGTCCTGTGTCGATCCCCGAAGCCAATGATATATCTGACTTTTCGGGCGCGACGCCCGAGCCGTGATGCCCCCGGAGGTCGCCACGTTTATATCTCGTACGAAAAAAATCGACCCGCATGTCTGGCCTTTACACGAGGATCGGGCCTCATCCGTGTACCGGCGCTATTATACCGCCGAAAACAACGACACATGAATACGTCTCGATATTCATGTCTTTCCGAATCATTTGTAAGAATTCAGGAAAGACCGAATACTGGCGGTCGATTGCGTTCAGGGTGTCGCGGCATCGGTGTTTCGCATCCCGGCTCTATTGCGAAACCGGCACCAGCACCTCGTTCCGGCGCAGGAAGCCGGGAGTGAAGGGGTCGTTGTAATAGGCGTAGGTAGGCGTCCCGGCGGGGGCGAGGTCGCGGGCGGTCATCCAGGCGAGCAGGCGGGCTTCCTGTTCGGCGATGGATTCGTCCGTCGCTACGCCGCTGAACTTCACCGAGGCCATCCGGCGAGGCGGCAGGGTTTCCAGCCGCACGGTCGATCCCGCCGGGCGGGGCAGGGTGTCGAGCGTGTATTCGGACGGCATGATGAAGCGCACGACCCACGCGCCGCCGTCCTGCCGGGTCTGGGTGACGGGAGCGGTCATGGCGATCTTGTCGCCTTCCCTCTCCTTGGCGAAGATGTACCCGGCGAGGGGGCGGAACCCGGCCCCGACCGCCTCGCGCCGCTCTCCGGTAGTCGTCACCTCGGCCACGGCCAGTTCGGGGTAGTCCCGCAACTCGAAATCCCCGTCGAGGGCGGCGCTCGCATAGGGCGGCTCTTCCACGTTGCCGCGCGCGACCAGCGCCGCGCATCCGGCCACCGCGATCAGGGCGACGCCCCCGAGAATCCAGATCAGTTTCGACATGGTTGTCTCCTTTGGAGAGGAGACATAGGGCGCAGGCTCCGCCCATCGACGGGCAATCGGTCAATCCGTCCTCGACCGCGCCGCGCGGATGCGCCTTGCGAGGCCGTCGGAGCGGGTCGTGCTCGCCGGTGCATCGTCGAGACCGCGATACCGCTGTTCCTTCCATGGGTCGCCGGAGTTGTGATAGCCGAGGCGTTCCCAGAACCCCTTGATATCCCATTCCGACAGGGTAAGGCGGCGCAGCCATTTGGCGCTCTTCCAGAAATAGAGCTTCGGCACTACCAGCCGCGCGGGGCCGCCATGCTCCCCGGTCAGCGGCTTGCCGTCGAAATGCGTGGCGACGAAGGCCCCGCCTCCGGTCACGTCATGCAACTTGAGATTCGAGGAATACGCACCATCCGCATGGGCCTGCATATAGGCCGCGCCGCCCTGCACTCCGGCCCGCTCGAACAGCGTATCGAGCGATACCCCGTGCCACACCGTATCGAGCTTCGACCAGCGGGTGACGCAATGGATATCGGTCACGAATTCCTGCTGCGGCAGGGCGTGAAAGCCATCCCAGTCGAGCGAGAAGGGTGTATCGACCAGCCCGTCCACCGTCAGCGTCCAGTCCTCGCGCGGGGTCACGCGCGGCGTTCCGGCGGTGAGAACGGGAAATTTCGACGTCACCCGCTGGCCCGGCGGTATCCGACCGGAAGGGTCGGGCGCACGGGCATGGGGCGGTCGGGGATCGAATTCCGTCACGCCACGGCGTCCACGATCTCGCTGTCTTCGTAGCCCTGAAAATACAGGGCGGTGCGCAGGTCGGTATGGTCGATCTGCACGGGCGTGGCGGCGCGCAGGGCCGGTTTGGCGCGGTACGCGATGCCCAGCCCTGCCGCCTCGACCATGGGCCGGTCATTCGCGCCGTCCCCTATCGCAAGGCAGTCGGCCAGCGCACATCCCGCCGCCATCGCCGTCTCGCGCAGGGTGGCCAGCTTGGTCTCGGCATCGACCACGGGCTTGCGTGCCGTGCCGGTTAGGCGTCCGTCGCTGACCTCCAGGTGATTGGCGCGGTCGCTGTGGAAACCCAGCCGCTCGCGCACCACCCCCGTCACCCGGTCGAACCCGCCCGAGACCAGCACGCAGCGCGCCCCGTGTTGCGCCATGGTCCTCACCAGCGTCTCCGCCCCCGGTGAATAGGTCAGCGTCCCGGCGATCCGGTCGATCTCGGTCGCATCCAACCCCGTCAGCATCGCGACCCGCTCGTCCAGCGCCGCCTCGAAATCGATCTCGCCACGCATGGCCCGTTCTGTAATGGCCGAGACCTCCGCCTCCCTGCCCAGCGCAGCGGCCAGCTCGTCGATGGTCTCGCCCACCACCATCGTCGCGTCCATATCCGCCAGCAGCACCCGCTTGCGCCGCCCCTCTTCGGGAAGGACCGCGACGTCGATCTCCGGCAAGGCCTGCCGCAGCGTATCCGCGATCTCCCCCGCATCCCCGTCGCCATCGAGCGTCAGCTCCATCGCCCGATCCGGCGAGAGGATGCGCCCCGATACCGGCGACAACCCGAAGGCTCCCGCCACCGTCGCGGCGACATCCTCGACGCCGCCGGGCAGGGGGTCGCCGACCATGATGATGACTTGGGGCATGGGTCTTCCTCAGAGATGCTTGTCATGCCCGCGCAAGCGGGAATCTGTATGACGCTGCAGGAGATTCCCGCTTGCGCGGGAATGACACTTCTATCGACTCGCCGATCTTACTCGAACCGCAGCGGGATCGCGCGGTCGATGTATTGCAGGCCCTTCAACTCCTTGACCACGGCCTCCGGTGCGGGGCCGTCGAGGCCGACGATGGCCACGGCATCGGCCCCCGCTTCGGAACGGCCCAGGTGGAAGGTCGCGATGTTGATGCCTTCGCGCGCCATGAGCGAGCCGACGGAACCGATGAGACCCGGCTGGTCCTGATTGGTGACGTAGATCATGTCGCCCTTCAGGTCGGTCTCGACCGCGATGCCCTTGACCTCGACCATGCGGGCCAGCTTGCCGCCGACCAGCGTACCCTTGACCGAACGGGTCTGGGAGCCGGTCTCCACCTCGATGCTGATGAGCGTCTGGTAATCGCTGCGCGTCTCGGCCTTGGTGGAGGCGATGTCGATGTCGCGTTCCTTGGCGACCTCCAGCGCGTTGACCATGTTGATGCTGTCCAGCTTGGTCCCCAGCACCGCCTGTACCGCCGTCTGCACGAGAGGCGGATGCGGCAGCTTCGCGGCCTCGCCCTCGAAGGTGATGCGGATGGCCGTGATCGCGTCTTCCGTCACCTGCCCCGCGAAGCTGGCCAGCTTGCGCACCAGCGCCAGATACGGATCGAGCACCTTGGCTTCCGCCGCCGTCACGGAGGGCGCGTTCAGCGCATTGGTCACGGCCCCGTCCAGCAGGTAATCGGCCATCTGCTCGGCGACCTGCAGCGCCACCTTCTCCTGCGCCTCGGTCGTCGCCGCGCCCAGATGCGGCGTCACGACGACGTTCGGATGCCCGAAGAGAGGGTTCTCCTTGGCCGGTTCCTCCGCAAAGACATCGAAGGCCGCACCCGCGACATGGCCGGAATCAAGCGCCGCCCGCAGCGCGCCCTCGTCCACGATCCCGCCGCGCGCGCAGTTGATGAGGAACATACCCTTCTTCATCTTGTTGATCGCGGTGGCGTCGATCAGGCCCGCCGTGTCCTTGGTCTTGGGGACATGGATCGTCATGAAATCGGCCTGCGCAAGCAATTCGTCGAGCGTCACTTTGGTCACGCCCATCCGCTCCGCGCGTTCTTCGGAGAGGAATGGATCATAGGCCACGACCCGCATCTTCAGCCCCAGTGCGCGCCAGACGACGATGGTGCCGATATTGCCGACCCCGATGATCCCCAGCGTCTTGCCGGTGATCTCGGTGCCCATGAACTTCGATTTCTCCCACTTGCCCGCATGGGTCGAGGCATTGGCGAGCGGTATCTGCCGCGCGACGGCGAACATCATCGCGATGGCGTGCTCGGCCGTCGTGATGGCATTGCCGAAGGGCGTGTTCATCACGATCACGCCCTTCTGGGTCGCCTTCGGGACATCGACGTTGTCCACGCCGATTCCGGCGCGCCCGATGACCTTCAGGTTCGTCGCGGCATCGAGGATTTCCGCCGTCGCCTTGGTGGATGAGCGGATGCAGAGGCCATCGTACTGGCCGATGACGCCTTTCAGTTCTTCGGGGGTGAGTTTGGGGGTGACATCGACATCGATGCCTCGGGCGCGAAAGATATCGGCGGCCTTCGAGGACATGGCATCGGAGATGAGGACTTTTGGGGTGGTCATTGTGGGGGTTCCTGAATCATATGATGCCGCATCCCCGGATGCGCTGCGGGACGTAGTCCTGCTGTGCTGGTCCGGGGTCTGTGTGAGAGGAGGGCAGCCCCGGACCAGCACAGCGGCACTTCGCGCCGCAATGCATCCGGGGAAGCGAGAAGGTTACGCCGCCGTCTCAGCCTTCGTCGCCGCAAAGGCCCAGTCGAGCCACGGCGTCAGCGCCTCGATATCGGACGCCTCCACGGTGCCCCCGCCCCAGATGCGGAAGGAGGGCGGAGCCGAGCGATAGCCTTCGATATCGTAGGCCACGCCTTCCTCGGCCAGCATCCCGAGCATCCGCTTCACGAAGGCTCGCTTGCCTGCATCATCCAGCGCGTCGAAGACCGGATCGGTGATCGAGACGCACAGAGAGGTGGTCGAGCGCGTCTTCGGATCGGTCGCCATGAACTCGGCCCAGGGGCACTGCTCGATCCACTTGGCCATCACGTCGAAATTCGCCTTCGAGCGCGCGATCAGGCCCTCCAGCCCGCCGATGCTCTTCGCCCAGTCGAGGGCCGCGAGACAATCCTCGACGGCCAGCAGCGACGGCGTATTGAGCGTCGCGCCCGAGAAGATATCCTCGTTCAGCCCGCTGCCCTTGCGGATGCGATAGATCTTCGGGATCGCGCGGTCGGGCGTATAGGTCTCGATCCGCTCCACGGCGCGGGGGCCGAGCGCCAGCATCCCGTGCGCCGCCTCGCCGCCCAGCACCTTCTGCCACGACCACGTCACGACATCGAGCTTGTCCCAGGGCAGGTCCATCGCAAAGGCGGCGGAGGTCGCATCGGCGATCACCAGCCCCTCGCGGTCATCGGGAATCCAGTCCCCGTTCGGCACCCGCACGCCCGAGGTGGTGCCATTCCACGCCAGCACGACGTCATGGGCGAAATCCACGTCGGAGAGCGCGGGCATCGCGCCGAAATCGGCCTTCAACGTGCGGCCTTCCAGCTTCAGCTCGTCGGTCGCGTCGATGGCCCAGTCGTTGCCGAAGGCTTCCCAGACCAGCACGTCCACCGGGCGCGGGCCGAGCAGGTTCCACATCGCGGCCTCGACCGCGCCGGTATCGGACCCGGCGATGATCCCCAGCCGCCAGCCCTCGGGCATCCCGAGCATGGCTTTCGAGCGGTCGATCACGGATTTGAGTTTGGCTTTGCCCACGGTCGAGCGGTGCGAGCGGCCCACGGCGGCTCCGGCCAGGTGGGATGGGGTCCAGCCCTCGAACTTGCGCGTGGGTCCGGGAGAAAAGCGCGCGTCAGCAGGGCGCGAGACGGGCTTACCCGTCGCGGTATCGTTCGTCATCGTTCCAACCTCTAGTTGGCAGTGCGTTGCTGCACCAAGCCCCTTTTGCTTACAGGAGGCAGTCTCGCCATAGCAACCACTCAGATCGGATACGCCGTAGAAATCTTGCCGATGAATCCGCCTTTGCTCCTGGAACGGAAAGAAACGCGAAACCGGCAGGGCCGATAACTTCCATGGCCTTTTGACCGCCCCCTGTGCCAAGGTCCGCGCGATTCGACACGGGGCAGGAAAGGTGACGCCGATGCGACCCTCGATATTCGTTGCGGCAATCGTTCTGCTCTGTGCCGGAATAGGCCTCTTCTACATAAGCAACATGGCACCGGAGCAACGCATGGATTATCTCGAAGAAAACGCGAAGAAGGACGGCGTGACCGTCACGGCCAGCGGCCTGCAATACGAAGTGCTGCGCGAGGGCACCGGCGCGTCCCCCGCCGCCACCGACAAGGTCGAAGTGCATTACGAGGGCACCCTGACCGACGGGAAGAAATTCGACAGCTCCTATGACCGGGGCCAGACGATCGAATTCCCGCTCAACGGCGTCATCCCCGGCTGGACCGAGGGCGTGCAGTTGATGAAGGAAGGCGCGAAGTACCGCTTTACGATCCCCTCCGACCTCGCCTATGGCCCGCGCGGCATCCCCGGCACGATCCCCGGCGGCGCGACGCTGAAATTCGACGTCGAACTCATCAAGGTGAAGTGATGTCCTCCTCGCGCCCGCCCGAAAAGGCCTTCATCGTCAGCTGGGATCAGCTTCATCGCGATGCCCGCGCGCTGGCATGGCGGCTGGACGGGCAGGGCAGCGGGCCGGACGGCGCGTGGAAAGCCGTCATCGCCATCACGCGCGGGGGCATGACCCCCGCGTGCATCGTCGCGCGCGAACTGAACGTGCGCACGGTCGATACCATCTCGATCCGCTCCTACTCGCATCAGGCGCAGGGCGAGGCCGAAATCCTCAAGGCCCCCGATGCGGCCATCGTCGGCGATGGCGAGAATATCCTGATCGTCGATGATCTGGTGGATAGCGGCAAGACGCTGGACGTCGTGCGCCGGATGTTCCCCAAGGCCCATCTCGCCACGGTCTACGCCAAGCCAAAGGGCCGCCCGCTGGTTCAGACCTTCATCACCGAGGTCTCGCAGGATACCTGGATCTACTTCCCGTGGGATCTGGAGTTGCAATACGCCAAACCCCTGCGCGGCGACGAATAGGCTCTTCTCTCGATCCTCATTCCCGCGCAAGGCGGGAATCGTCCTCTTCTGCTTCGGCCCGCTCATGGCGACGTTCTTCCGCTGTATCGCCGGAGACTGGCGGGGCAGGCCGGTGACAGGTCCCGCCGTTTCGCCGCCCTCGGCCATGCCTCCGCTTGCGCGCATCCCCCGCACACAGTAAGGCGCGTTGACTTCGCCGGGCGTATCCACCATCTGTCCCGCGTTCCGATCCATCCGTGTACAAGGGGGCATCATGGCCGTTGTCATCGTCGAATCTCCCGCCAAGGCAAAGACCATCGAGAAATATCTCGGCAAGGGATTCGAGGTTCTGGCCTCCTATGGCCATGTGCGCGATCTGCCCTCCAAGGACGGCTCGGTCCTGCCGGACAACGATTTCGAGATGAAGTGGGAGACGGGCGACGAACGCTCGCGCAAGCAGCTCAAGGCCATCGCGGATGCCGTCAAGGGCACCGACAAGCTGATCCTCGCGACCGACCCCGACCGCGAGGGCGAGGCGATCTCCTGGCATCTGCTGGAAGCCCTGCGCAAGCGCCGCTCCCTGAAGAAGGACGTCCCCGTCGAGCGGGTGGTCTTCAACGCCATCACCAAGACCGCCGTGCTCGATGCGATGAAGAACCCGCGCGATGTCGATATGCCTCTGGTGGAGGCCTATCTCGCCCGCCGCGCGCTCGATTATCTGGTGGGGTTCAACCTGTCGCCCGTGCTGTGGCGCAAACTGCCCGGTTCGCGTTCGGCAGGGCGCGTCCAGTCGGTCGCCCTGCGCATCGTCTGTGAGCGCGAGACCGAGATCGAGCAGTTCAAGCCCCGCGAATACTGGAGCGTCCGCGCGCGCTTCGCCACGCCCAAGGGCGCGGATTTCGAGGCGCGGCTGACGGTGCTGGACGGGAAAAAACTCGACCGCTTCGACATGGCGACGGAGGCCGACGCGGCCAAGGCGATCAAGGCCATCGACGCGCGCGACTTCACCGTCACCTCGGTCGAGGCCAAGCCCGCGACCCGCAACCCCTCGCCCCCCTTCATGACCTCGACCCTGCAACAGGAAGCCAGCCGCAAGCTGGGCATGGGGGCCAAGGGCGCGATGCAGGTGGCCCAGCGCCTCTACGAACAGGGCTTCATCACCTATATGCGGACCGACGGTCTGGACATGGACCCCGATGCCGTCAAGGAAGCGCGCGCCACCATCGACAGCCGCTATGGCAAGGATTACGTGCCCGGCAAGCCGCGCGTCTACAAATCCAAGGCCAAGAACGCGCAGGAAGCCCACGAATGCATCCGCCCCACGGATTTCTCGAAGGTGCCGAAGGATACGTCCCTCTCCGGCGAGGAACTGCGGCTCTACGAGCTGATCTGGAAACGCGCGATCTCCTCGCAGATGGAAAGCGCCCGGCTGGAGCGCACCACGGTCGAGATCGCCAGCGCCGATAGCAAGGTCGGCTTCCGCGCCACGGGTCAGGTCGTCAAGTTCGACGGCTTCCTCGCGGTCTACGAGGAAGGCAAGGACGACGCGCAGGACGAGGACAGCCGCATCCTGCCCCCCATGGCGCAGGGCGACGCGCTCAAGAAGGTCGCGGGCGCGATGCAGGCGGATTTTGCGAAATCGGCCCCCGAGACGGATGAGGTGGTCGAGAAGGAAGACGCCGGGACCGGCCTGACCGCCATCCTCTCGAAAGACGAGGCGGCGCTGGCTATCCAGCACTTCACCCAGCCGCCGCCCCGCTTTACCGAGGCATCCCTCGTGAAACGGATGGAGGAACTCGGCATCGGTCGCCCTTCCACCTACGCCTCCATCATCTCGGTCATTCAGGATCGCGGCTATGTCGACAAGGACGGCAACCGCCTGATCGCTGCCGACAAGGGACGGTTGGTGACGGCGTTTCTGGAGGAATATTTCCGGAAATACGTCGAGTACGATTTCACCGCCGATCTGGAGGAGGAGCTTGACGATATCTCCGCCGGGAAGGCCGAGTACAAGGCGCTGCTGGCCAAGTTCTGGCACGAATTCTCGCAGACGGTGGAGGGGACGAAAGAGCTGCGCACCCGCGACGTGCTCGATGCGATCAACGATGCGATGGCCGACCACGTCTTTCCCGAACGGGGCGACGGTACGCAGCCGCGTGCGTGCCTGATCTGCGGCAAGGAAGGGCGCGCGGACGGCCAGCTATCGATCAAGACAGGCAAGTTCGGGGCATTCATCGGCTGCTCGAACCATCCCGAATGCAAGTTTACCCGGCCCTTCGGCGTCTCGGCGGAAGAGGCGGAGAAACAGGCGGCACAGGCCGTAGACGTGGAACTCGGCATCGACCCGCAGACGGGCAAGCCCGTCAACCTGCGCTCGGGCCGCTTCGGCCCCTACATCCAGCTCGGCGAGCCGGAGGTGGAGAAGGAGGCCAAGGGCAAGACGAAGGCCAAGATGACCAAGCCGCCGCGCGCCTCGCTGCCTGCCGGTGTCACGCCCGACAACATCACCCTGGACATGGCGCTGAATCTCCTGTCGCTGCCCCGCGAGGTCGGGAAGCACCCCGAGGACAACGAGCCGATCATGGCAGCTATCGGTCCCTACGGCGCGTATGTGAAGCACAACAAGACCTATGCGAACATGCCCGAATGGCAGGATGTGTTCGAGGTCGGCCTGAACCGGGCCGTCGACCTGATCGCCGACAAGATCGCCAATCCCGGCAAGGGCCGGGGCCGCGCCGCCGCCAAGCCGCCGCTCAAGGAATTGGGCGAACACCCCAAGGAGGGCGGCGAGATGAAAGTGCTGGAAGGCCGGTTCGGTCCCTATGTCAAATGGGGCAAGGTCAATGCCACCATCCCCAAGGACACCAAGCCCGAGGACGTGACCGTCGAGATGGCGCTGGAGATGATCCAGAAGAAGCTCGACAAGAAGAAATAGCGCGCACTCGAAATGCGGGTGCGCTTCGAAGATCCTTAATCGTTCTGCGCTATGGTCCTGTCGCAATCGTTGCGGAGTAGGACCGAGATGGAAAAGAAAATCACCTTCGCGTGTTGGGCTGTCCTGCTGGGAGTGGCAGCATGGCAATCACCGGGATTATGGGATTCCGATGCGACCGATCCGCAGATCGCCGCCGCCCCCGTCGAGCAGCACGCGCCCGTCGCCGCGCTGGGGCCGCGCAAGCCCGAATACAAGCGCCGCGATCCCGGATTGCCCTACAAGATCGACCTGCGCGATGCCAAGCAGGGCGCTGCGTTCATGCGCAGCCCCTTCAACGCCGAGGAGGGCGGAGAGATCGCGCGCAACGAGAACGGCAATGCCGGTCCCTACGATGCGAACGGTATGCTGATCCTGCCGCTCGATCCGCGCAACATGCACTGATCGCGTTTCACCCTACCCGCGCCCGGTGATCCAGCCGCCGCCGAGAACGCGGCTGCCTTCGGGGGCATAGAACACGCAGGCCTGACCGGGGGCCACCCCGTCCTCCGGCGCGCTCAGGAAGACGGTCGCGGTCCCGTCCGTGCCCGGAACGGCACGGGCCGGCATCGGCGGGCGGGTCGAGCGGACCTTCACTTCCATCTCCCAGCCCTCTTCCGGCGCATCGGTAAATGCCGCATCGCCCAGCCAGTTGATCTGGTGCAGCCGCACCTCGGTCGCCCCCAGTGCCGCGCGGGGGCCGACGATCACATGCCGCTTCTCCGCATCGAGCCTGACCACATAGAGCGGATCGCCGCCCGAGATGCCGAGGCCCCGGCGCTGACCGATGGTGTAGTTCAGGACGCCCGAATGCTCGCCGAGAACCCGCCCGTCCAGATGGACGACCTCTCCGGGCTGCGCGGCACCGGGGCGCAGCTTCTCGATCACGTCCGTATAGCGCCCCTCGGGGACGAAGCAGATATCCTGACTGTCCGGCTTGTCGGCGACGGCGAGGCCGAAGCGTGCGGCCATCGCCCGCACTTCGGTCTTGGTCTCGATCCCGCCCAGCGGAAAGCGCAGATATGCGAGCTGCTCGCGCGTCGTCGTGAACAGGAAATAGCTCTGGTCCTTCGCCGGATCGGCGGCGCGATGCAGCTCCGGCCCGTTCGGCCCGTCCATGCGCCGGATATAATGGCCCGTCGCGAGGCAATCGGCATCCAGATCGCGCGCGAGCTGCATCAGATCCTTGAACTTCACCCGTTCATTGCACCGGATGCAGGGGATCGGCGTCGCTCCCGCCAGATAGGCGTCGGCGAATTCGTCCATCACCGCTTCACGGAACAGGTTCTCGTAATCGAGCACGTAATGCGCAAAGCCCATCGATGCGGCCACCCGGCGGGCATCGTGGATATCCGCCCCCGCACAGCACGCGCCCTTCTTCGCCAGCCCCGAAGATTTCATCCGCAAGCGCGGTGCGGACTACGACCTGGTCTACATCACTCGCTACGATATCGCCGAGCAGATGGTTCCGCTGGTACGACGGTTCACCCGGGCGAAGATCGCGTTCAACAATGCCGACCTGCATTTTCAGCGAGAGCTCCGGGCCGCCTTCGTCGGCGACGGGTCCGGCACCGAGAAGGCGGTCGAGACGCGGGATCGGGAGCTCGCCATCATGCGCGAGGTCGATGCGGTGCTCTCGTACAACGAGACCGAGCATTCCGTCATCGCCTCTCACAACCTCCGTCTCGACAACGTCTTCAAGTGTCCGTGGGTGCTCCAGGACAGGCGGTCTGCCGTCAAGTTCGCGGAGCGCCACGGCATCGCCTTTCTGGGAGGGTTCAACCACCTGCCCAATCGCGAGGCGATGAAGTACTTCGTCGCCGACATCATGCCGCTGCTGCGAGCTGCGAACACGGGCATACGTCTGCACGTCTACGGCAGCAACGTCACTCCGGAGATCGAGGCGCTCGCCTGCGACGACGTCGTGATCGAGGGGTTCGTGGAGGACCTCTCGGAGGTATTCGACACTTGCCGTGTCTTCGTCGCGCCGCTCCTGTCAGGGGCGGGCATCAAGGGCAAGGTACTCGAGAGCATCGCTCACGGGGTGCCTACGGTTCTCACGCCCATCGCCGCGGAGGGAACGGGTCTCGTCCACCGGCACAGTGCGCTGATCGTGAACGATCCGCAGTCGTGGGCGAACGCCTTGACCGAGCTCTACCGTGATGAGGGCGTCTGGAACGATGTCGCTGACAACGCACACTTGCTCGTCGAGAGCAACTACGGCCTGTCCAACGGACTCGAGGCGATGACGAC
>ENA-ORXM01001019-ORXM01001019.1-marine-metagenome-genome-assembly--contig:-NODE-1019-length-42465-cov-6.271728_pt1 | contig 42465 bp, 22 predicted proteins | sample MGYA00237867_ERZ511480 | MGnify/ENA primary metagenome ERZ511480 (study PRJEB26309, sample SAMN06266103) | marine metagenome | isolation source: Algal blade | place: United Kingdom:Sidmouth, United...
TATGCCCGCTCGAGCACCCAGCGCGTGCGCGGCGATGTAGGTTGAGCCAAAGGGCGTGCTTTCGCCCCAGCCGTCACTGCCGTTGTCTGCGATCACGCGCACAATGGAAGCGTCAAAGCTGCGATATTCCCGCCCACCCGAGAGCTTGTAAACACCGCCAGCGTAGGGCAGATCAATTTGATATAACTCGATAGCGGATATTTTCATGGATTTGCTCTGTGCGCGGTTGTTTGCTGTGGCGTAGTGCTGTCCGAATGAATTCGAACAAAAAAGGCTAGGGCTGGGCCGGGAATCATTTGGACAATGGCTAACTCTCAATCGCCGGAGGTATCAACACCAATTTTCCCGTATGAGCCTTAGCCAAAAAATCAGTCTGCGCCTCGGCAATATCCGCCAACGGATAAGTCTTGGCCACAACAGGCCGAATCTCATCACGCTCGATATAACGCACCAGATTCTCAAACACCACATCATCTTGGAACGTACTGCCCAAAAGGCTCAGGTCTTTTAAGTAGAGCGTGCGCACATCTAACGTAACGAGTGGCCCAGCGATCGCGCCTGCTGTGATGTAGCGACCTCCACGATGCAGCAGCTCCAACAGTGAAGGCCATTGATCACCGGCCACCAAATCGAGCACCACATCGATGCAGCTCTCGCCAAGCGTGGCCACCAAGTCCGCGTTACGGTCAATCACCTGATCAGCACCGAGTGCCAGCACGTCTGCAGATTTAGCCGAAGAGCACACCGCGATAACCGTCGCGCCGCGACGCTTGGCCAATTGCACTGCAGCAGAGCCCACGCCGCCAGATGCACCGGTAATCAGCACGCGCTCTGCACCCACCTGCGCGCGATGCAACATGTTCTCGGCGGTGGAATAGGCGCAGGGGATAGACGCCAGCTCGGCATCTGACCAGTCGCAGTTGACCGCATGTGTCTCACGTGATGCCACTGCCACATACTGGGCAAAGCCACCGTCCATCTCTGAGCCCAGTGTCCAGCATTCATAGGGGCGATAGTCACAGTAATAGCGCAACAGGCTGCGCACAATCACACGCTCGCCAATGCGAGCGGCGTCGGCCTCATCGCCCACCGCCACAATGTGCCCGCATATATCAGCACCCTGAATTCGAGGTAAGTCAAGCGGCACACCGCTCCAGCTCGCATCCGAGTCATCGGCCTCTGCTGAGCCTCCAGCACCACCGACGTCGGTTGCGCCTTTGACGGACTTGGAGTACCAACCTATGCGTGTATTGATATCGGTGTTGTTGATCCCTGCAGCCGATATCTCAATGAGCACTTCACCTGACTTAGGTGTGGGCGTAGGTACGTCTGTGCGGTATTCGAGCTTGTCGATGCCCCCGTGACCGGTGAGCAATACAGCGGTCATGGTGCTAGGCTGGTTTTTTGGCTGAGGCATAGATTCGCTCAATAGGGCTTTAGAAGGGCAATGTACGATAGAGAATCTCAGTGTCATAGCTTAATTTCGACAGATTTTGCTCAAAGCACCGGGCATAATTGCAAGCCAACTCGGGTTTCTTGGTTTGTGTGCAATCGCTAAAAAGCGGAAATTGAAAGTGGTTGATAATCGCGTATACCAGTCAGACCCCGTGGAGGGTGTGACTCTGGGGCGTGGCGTCAATTTACTCTGTCGTTATAGGTGTCTCCACCAATCAGAGGCCGATAAATTTGTCGGCATCACCGGCACGTTCGAGGCGGCCAAGTCCGGGAGTCGAGACGTGGTAGCGCGCGACGATAGGGTTGTCAGTGACGGCCATGTCGAACAAGTGTCGACGTGTGGCTTCTGCTCTGATGTCACTCGCTGGAGCTAACGTTCTGCTGATTAAACATAAACTCCTATAGTGAGCGGCAAGAATGTAAGCGCAAAGGAGCCTTCCGGTGGCCGCTTATAACCCTGTGTGCCAATGTCAAATCCCATAAAACTCAATCAAAACCAAAGCCTGATCTTTTTCCTGATCTACAGCCAGGCCTACCGGTTCAAATCCTATCTCGGGTGCTTAGCTATACTAGATCGAAGGTTGGGTGTAGATTTAGGTTTTTGCCCGAACCCTGCGGTCGCACCTAGTTTCCTTTCAGATTGTGAAGTTTATAACCAATCCGATAGTGATCACTGTGGCATTGTCAACGTTGCCTTCAACATAAAAATTGGTCGTATGGCTTACTGTCTACGTGTGCTCACACGTGCGAAGTTAAAAACCTTTTGTGCGAGATCGCGGTAAGCTCTAATCAAAAGTTGAGAGTGGCTATGGCTGAAGGAGAATCCTCGTGCCAATCACTTTTGAACACGTTTTTTTGGCAAAGCAAGGAGAGTTAGGCAGCATGTCAGTTATGTGCATTTATTGAACGCATGTCAGGCATCAGATAGTTGTAAAGCAGGCTGTAGGCCAGCTGTAGAGCCGTTGTTGAAGCAAAGCTCATGCAAACACCTTATTTAACATAATATGTATTATGCGCGTTATGTGTCACACCAATTTAGTAATGTCCGGCTTCTTGTAAGTTCAGATACCCCATTTCGGCACAGGCAAAAACAACATATGTGAGTCTCTGTGTGGAAAGATATGCGGGAAATAACACACCGAAGATCGACAACTCTGTCGCGTATTTCTTATATTTGAAGATGAGCAATCGTTAGGTAGTTGCTGTAGAGCGACAAGAGACTTGGATACAAAGACAAGTTCGAGCCGGTCACGCTTTAAAGAGGACTTTGCTGGTTGGGGACTGGTCTTTCATACACTGCGTTATCACTAAGAGCGTGACAGCATATCGCCGCGAGTCGCAGTGTACTACTGCCTTGAATACTCATTCTAAGCCCGAAAGCAGTGATCGCCTTGGTATTTATGCTTGCCCAAGGCAAAGAGCGCTAAATTCAAGATGTGACACAGGTTTGCTGAAAAAATAACCCTGGTACACATCACAGTTTATCTTACGCAGGTAATCTCTTTGTTCAATGGTTTCTACGCCCTCTGCACAAACAGAAAACCCCATTTCTTGTCCAAGGTAAGTGATCGCGTACACGAGCGCTTGGTCTTCGCGAGACGTCGTGACGTCCATAATGAATGCACGATCAATCTTGACCTCATCCGCTCGAAACTTTTTTAAATAGCTTAATGATGAATAACCGGTTCCAAAATCATCTATGGATATTTGCACACCAAGTGCACGCAATTGATCCAGAATAGTCAGCGCGGTGTCGACGTCGTCAACAAGGATGCTCTCAGTCATTTCAAGCACCAGCAATGAAGGGTCAAACTTGTGCTCATCGAGCACCGCACCTACGAGCCCTACAAGATCAGCATTGAAAAACTGACGTGCCGATATGTTCACCGACATCTTTAGTTGAATGCCCTGCTTTCGCCACTCCATCATTGTTCTGCAGGCTTCGCGCAACACCCATTCCCCGATGGGTAATATTAGGCCGGTGTCCTCTGCAACAGGAATAAAATCAACCGGCGATACAATACCGTGCACCGGATCATGCCACCGTATCAAGGCCTCAGCTCCCATGATTTTTCCGGTACCCACATCAACTTTGGGTTGCATTAATAACTTGAATTCGTTTTGTGTCAGCGCTCGCCGCAAGTCAGCTTCCATACGCATACGACGTAAGGTGCGCTCGTTCATCTCGGTAGAATAAAACTTGAGATGGCCACCGCCTTGAGCGATAGCCTGGCTGCTAGCGCCCATCGCCAATTTGAGTAATGAGCCGGAGTTATCGGCGTCATCTGGGTAACCTGCTACGCCAATACTGGGTACTAAGTAAACTTCTGTTCCATCGGCATCAAACGGTTTTCGCATGTTTTCGAATACACGCTTTGCAACGACACTAGCATCTGCCACAGCTGAAACCGAGGGCAACAACAAAGTAAAATCTGCACTGCCAAAACGAAACACTTCAATGGCTTGGTTGTTTTTTTCAGCCTGACGATCAGCGGCTTGTCGATTGTCAGTTTGGCAGCTAAGTGTGTCAGCGACCCGAACATTGCTGTTCAGTCTCTGTGCAAGTTGTTTTAATACCTCGTCGCCAACTTTGGGACCAAAGGCATCTGTCACCCGATTAAAATCATCAAAAGCAATGTGCAGTAACGCGAGCTTGCTCTGTTCACGCGCTGCCTTAGAGATCGACCAGTCAATGCGGTCTTGAAATAAATGCCGATTGGGCAAATGAGTTAGCGTGTCGTAAAACGCTAGTTGATCCTGATATGCCTTGGCTGCTAGCGTGTTTCGCACGCGCAAAGCCAACTCACTGGGGTCAACCGGTTTCGACAGAAAGTCAGTAGCGCCGAGATCCAACGCCTGCAGTTTGGTTGCCGCGTCAGAGGAAGACGTGAGAATAATAACGGGTAAGTGTGAAAATTCTTCTTCTTGGCGTAACATTTTGAGAATATCAAAACCCGACACCTGTGGCATCACCACATCGAGTAACAAAACATCGGGACGATGTTTCCTCAGCTCATCCATAGCTGTGACTGAATCTTCAACTAAGATGAACTCGCTATAACCCGCGTCTTCAAGAAACGATTGCACCACCATCATGGTGATTGACTCGTCGTCTACCATCATGATGGTTGCATGCTGCAGGTGCACAAAGTCTTCGCGCAGTTTGTAGGGCTGCACTAGCGCCGAAGTGCTTGCCGCTGCTGTTTCCATAGAGGTATTGAACCGCACTGTTCGTTCAGAGTTCATTGTTTTTAAGCGTCCTTGTCGACGAACTATCGGCATCAATTGGCGAGAGCTGAGCGCGTGCACTCATAACTTTGATATTTTCAAGCAGACTTGGAATGACATTAACTTGTCTAGAAACAATCGCCGATTCCAGTTCATTGGCGGGCTCGGTAAATGCGTCAAAGCCCAGAGTACCGGCAGTGCCCTTTAGCCACCGTGACAACTCTTCTAGCTTGTCAAAATCTTGCTGTAACCAAGCGTGTTGCATAGCTTCTACGTTGTCAGTAAGCGTGTGCAAAAAACCATCAATCAACGCTTGTATTTTAACGTTACCCGCTAAGCGCGAAACAATCGGTACAAGCTCGCGCCCTGCTTCCGGCGCGGTTTCCTTAGCTTTATCTGCGCTCTGAGATGCTTTTAGGGGAATAATATTAGCGTTAGAGTTAGCAGAAGGTTCAGAGAGTGTAGAGAGATCGGGTAGCTCTCCTACATTGGGAATTCGCGCCGCGATACCCCACACTTTGTGAATTGACTGAGTGACTGCAGCAGTATCGCCTGCAAGCGCCGCGGTTTCTAGCTGAGAGGCAGGGTGAGTGAAAACATCAAAACCTACAGTACCTGCAGCACCCTTGAGCCAATGAGCAAGATTGGCCAGCTCTTGTAAATCTGGTTCACAATAGGCTTTTTTCATCTGCAGCATTTTGTCGCCCAAACGAGCGGTAAAGCTGTTTGCTAGTTCAGCAAATTGTGCATTCTTTCCGCTCAGAGTCGACTCAATGATCGTGTTGTCTTCGGGTATTGCTATCAAGTTTTCGTTTGTGGCCACAAGGTTTGTTGGAGACACCCGAGGTTTTGCGTCTATGGGTTTAGCTTTGAGAATCACAGCTAAATTTCTAATGAAGTTTTCAATGTCGATTGGTTTAGTGAAGTAATCGGTAAAACCAACCTGTAAACATTCTTGTTCAAAACCTTTCATGGCATTTGCCGTGAGTGCAATGATGGGTTGTTGCAAGCCTCTGGCACGCAAAATCTTTGTTGCTGCAAATCCATCCATCACAGGCATCTGTACATCCATCAAGATGAGATCGTATGTACACTCGGCCGCCCTATCAACAGCCACCTGCCCGTTTTCAGCTTCATCGACATGCAGTCCAAAGTCTTGCAGTACCAATTTGACCAGCTGTCGGTTTTCGGGGCTGTCGTCAACAACCAAAATACGTGCGGGTGTAAACGACCAATTACTCTGGTTTTCGGCGGCATGGCTGGCTGTTGCTTGCAACACTAGATCAGCCTCTACCCAAGCAACGTCAGCAACTTCTTCAACCATCAGCCTGACGTTGAAGGTACTACCACGACCTAGTTCACTTACAACAGTGATATCTCCGCCCATGGCGCGCGCGAATTTTTGACTGATCGACAAACCAAGACCTGTACCACCAAACTGACGAGTAACCGAGCTGTCCGCTTGCACAAATGCATCAAATATAACGGCACATGCCTTGGCGGTCATACCCACGCCTGTATCTGCAATGTCGATCTCAAAGCAAATACCTGAGTCGCTAGGCTGTGCGCTAACTCGTACATCTACCGCTCCTTTATCGGTAAACTTAATAGCGTTTCCAACCAGATTGGTCACTATCTGGCGAATGCGCCCTGGGTCGCTTGAGATTTTCTCCGGAACTTTGCCTTCTATACGCAAGTTAAGCGCGATGCCCTTTTCACTCGCTTTTACTTGCAGCACACGAACAACTTCTTGGATCACTTGGTAGGGATCACACTCGATCTGTTCTAGTTCGTATTTACCGGACTCGACTTTGGATAGATCAAGAATGTCGTTGATTAGATTAAGTAGATGTTTACCGCTGGTATAGACAGTTTCTAGGTGCCGCTTACTTTCCGCTTCATCTTTGCTTATTCCTCGCCGCAGAAGTTCAGTAAAGCCGAGAATGGCGTTCATCGGTGTGCGTATTTCGTGACTCATGTTCGCCAAAAAATCACTCTTAGCCTGATTAGCGTCTTCTGCTAGCTGCTTCGATTTAACTAACTCTATCTCTTGCTCTTCGAGCTTACTCACATCGTCAAAGCTGACCAGAACACCGACGTGTGTGCCACCACCGCTACCTAGAACAGGGGAACAGTTGATCATAAAGGTGAGGCGTGTTTGGTCTGGCAACGTCAGTCGAACTCGCTGGTTGATTTCTGCAAGCCCTGTTTGCAGCGCACGTTGCCACGGACGGTCTTGAGCCTGCAACAACTCTCCATGGGCATCACTCCAGGGCAGTTTGCTGATTTTTGTACCGAGTAGTTCATCCGACGTTTTACCCAGTAGTTTTTCGAAGGCGCTGTTTGCTAAGGCTATTTGCTCTTTACCGTCTAGAACCACCAACCCCTCTGCCATTGTATCGAGCGCTGATCTCACACGACCCGGAATCGCTTGGGAAGGATCAAGGTGTTTTAGCATTCTCCCAAGGTAAAAATAAAAACCGGTGAAACAACAGACGCTGACAAATGCAATCAACATAAGCAAAGGGTCTGTCAACAAACCCAGCCATCCCTCACGACCGAGTGGCTTGAATCGCAACTCAACATGGCCCCACTGAGTAGAACCTGCCCAAATCGGTACCTTGATCTGATTATCTGATGAATAATCACTTTCATTTAGTTGCCAGTTGTCTTTATGTGAGCCAACATTAGTAATTAACAGGCCTTCCGCTGTGCGCAAACCGGCCGAAAGCAAATCGGAGTTTCGTTCTACAACCAGCTGCAAATCTGCTTCAAGACGGCGAACGTCGTATTGAGTGATCAGAGCTGAGCTGTTCGCCGTAAGAGCTTCGGCTATTGCAGTTCGACCCGCTCGGATACTTGCTTGCTGATCAGGCAATAGACCACAAAAACTCGCGCCTAATAAAACGCTAATCAGTAATCCAATCTGGCCAAATGCGATACGTGAAGCGGCGTTAAATTTCATCACTTCGACTCCTGCTGAGCATTGGTGTTTTCAGTGTCCAGAGTCTTTGCAGAAGTGCTGGAATGTTCTGCGATAATGTCTTCTAGGGAATCATCACGATCACCTGCTCGATCATTTTTTCCTGCACGATTCAATACCGGTAACGGATCGACAAACTGCCAAGCCGGTAAGGAAGTTAATACCGTGCTGAGAAGCACTCCGCCTCGCACCATCCAAGCAACATATCCAACTGAAAGACCCGCAGTTGCTGCCACACCAGAACCCGTCACAACATCATGAAAAAGCTTTGCGTTGTCCATGTTATTACGAATGTGATCAAGTGTTTCATTGAACTCGACAGAAACTAAAAGCTGTTTGATTTCCAAACTTAAAGGATCAAACTCAAAAGGAGCAGTTAATAAACCAGGTACTGATGCTGTTTGTAATAAACGACCCATTAGGGATACGTAGTCAGAGGCCGCAGCATCAGGAGTTTTAACAATTTGGATATCAGTGGCGAATTGAAGTTCATTCCCAGTGTCTTTCGAGCCTTCATCTATGGATTCTTGATCAACAGATAACTCGTCAGCACTACCTGAATCGGGTGCTTCTTCAGCTGGAGTCGCATGCTCACTGGTGCTTTGTATTGACGTGGCCGAAGATTCAGACTCAGGGCTCAATACAAAGCTGTTAACAGTGCTTGTATTAATAATCTCACGGTTACTTTCAATCGATAATGCGGCACTATCAGGAATGACCGTTATCACAAAAGAACCTAAAGATACATCACCAACGCCGTCATCGACACTGAATTCAAAGCGGTCACTGTTGCTCGATGAGCCGTCGTGATCGTAGCTCACGCGGGCGTTGTTAATATCATCTTGCGTAAACGTGTCGTACAACTCTAAATGGGTACTATCAAGCTTTAACATTCCGTAAGCGGGTAACTTTGTCACGGTATACACAATCTGCTCAGCAGTATTATCTGCGTCTGTTGTGTTTAGCATAGCCGAATCGATGATCGTACCAACGCTACCAGCTTCTACAGAATGGCCAGAGCTTCGTTCCAGCACTTGCTCGTCGTTTTGCTCTGTCACGGTGATATTGAATGTACCCATACTACTGACGCCGACGCCATCATCCACGCGGAAAACAAAGCTGTCACTTCGGCTCTCTGATCCGTCGTGATCGTAGAAAAGTTTGCCAATATCGATATCGTTTTGAGTGAAAGTGTCATTTATTGCCAAGGCCGTGCCACTTAGTTTCAAGCTGCCGTTACTGACAGTCGAGCTCAGGGTATAAAACACTTCGCTTGCACTGTGATCCGAGTCTGTAGTGCTGAGCATCGCAGAACTGATCAGAGAACCTTTACGGCCTTCAGCCACCGTTAAGCCTGTATTAACAGCCAAAACCTGCTCATTATTTTGTGCCGTTACTGCAATATTGAACGTGCCAGCACTGGCGTCACCAGCCCCGTCATCGACGCTGAAACCGAAGCCGTCACTGCTTGTCTCAGAACCGTCGTGATCATAAGTAACGCGACTGTTGTCGATGTCGTCTTGAGAAAAGGACTCGTTTAGCTGCAACGCCACGTCACTTAATTTAATCTCGCCATGAACAGGTACAGCCGTCACGGTATAGATCAATTCTTCAGCTGAGTTATCCACGTCGGTGCTTTGCAAACTAGCTGAGCTAATTATCGAATCGGTACTTCCCTCTAGGACTGTCAGGCCTGCGTTAGTGGCTAATATCTGTTCGTCATTTTGTGGCGACACCATGACGGTTGCCGTCACTGGACTAGCGGATTCCTCACCTAGATCATCTTGTGCGACAACATCAATCGCATTCAACTCGCCATTGGCATCTTCATCCGGCGCCCAATAGGCATTGTGTGTGTCGTCGATGCGGTCATTAGTGCCAGACACCCAAGCAGTCGCTGAACCAGCAGTAGCTCCAATCATCAATGAACCGCTGGCTATTGCCTTTACAACAAACGCCTCAACTGTACCATCCGTATCACTCTCGTCGCCCTGTGTAGCGAGATCTGTGAAACCGATTTCTACTTCGGTGTCCTCTATAGTCGAGTCTACAACGCCGTTGAATACTGATAGGGTTGGGGCGGCATTTCCGCCTAAACCTAAGACATACAGCGCACCCCTGCCAGCGCCAGCATCGTCGTCGAATGACGCACCTACCGCGAGATCAATCGCACCGTCTCCATCCAGATCACCAAGACTGGTGACAGACCTGCCAAATTGGTCACCGTCTGCCAAGGCTACGCCCAGCCCACCCGCCGTAGCGCTGATCTTTTGCGCACTCTGGATAGTGCCGTCGGAGTTGAGCAGTAATACATGCACTGCCCCTCGGTTATCGCCACCGTCATCGTCGTTATAGCTGCCAACAGCAATATCAGATATGCCGTCCTTGTTGAGATCGCCCACACCCGCGACCGAGTACCCAAAAAAGTCACTATCGTCTAGTGCGGCCCCAAGCGCTCCTGTGGAATCACTTAGTTTTTGTTCTGCCTTAACGGTGCCATCCGTGTTGAGTTGCAGGACATAAACGGCACCACGATCAATACCACCGGTGTCGTCGTCACTCGCGCCGATAGCAATATCTGTGATGCCGTCGCCGTCAATGTCTCCGATATTTGAAATTGATGCCCCAAACAGATCGCTTTCATTTAGCGCTGTATTCAATCCGCCCTCGGTAGAGCTGATTTTTTGTTCTGCTTTGACCGTTCCATCGCTGTTGAGAAACAAGATATACACAGCCCCGGCATCCGTGTTGCCATCGTCAGCCAGTGCAGCACCAACGGCCAAGTCATTAATTCCATCCCCATCTAAATCACCGATACCTGCGACAGATTTACCAAAATGATCACCGTTGTTGAGTACAGCCGCTAGACCTCCGGAGTTGTCACTAATTTTTTGCTCGGCTTTAACAGTGCCGTCCGAGTTGAGCATAAGAATATGCACGGCCCCACGGTCGCTACCACCATCGTCGTCACCCACGGCGCCCACAGCGATATCATTTATTCCATTTCCGTCAATATCACCAATGTTGGCAACCGAGCGTCCAAAGCGGTCATTGTCGCTTAATCCTGCGCTGAGCCATCCAGACAATGCGCTAATTTTTTGCTGCTCGCGTACCGTTCCGTCCGAATTGAGGAACAACACATAGACAGATCCACGATCGTTCCCACTGTCATCGTCGTTAGGAGCGCCAACCACTAAATCAACAATGCCGTCGCCGTCGAGATCACCGATACTGGTTATAGAGCGTGCAAACCTGTCATCTGGGTCCAGTGTGGCTGTAAAACCTCCCGAGCCATTGCCAATTTTCTGCTCGTTGGACACCGTTACAGTTGATGCGCCGGTCGTCTTATCAAGATAATCTGGCTGGCCATCGTGGTCGCTGTCTAGGGCGTCACGTGGATCACCATCTGCGTTTGCATCGGCGTGCTCATCGCTGGTCGCTATGCCATCACCGTCGTCATCAGGGTCTAGGTAGTTAGCTATTCCGTCGCCATCGGTATCAGGACCAGGGTTAGTCGAGGGGTCATTGTCGCCATTGGCATTTATGTCCTCTTGATTGTCCAGTAGGCCATCACCGTCCGAATCAACTGGGGTAATGGTTACTTGTTGCTCTGGAATAAAGTTCAGGTAGACGGCCCGTGTCAACCCGCCGTCACCAGCGGCCACGTATTCGTCGATGTAGTCACCACTGTCACCATCAAAACGAAGCACGTTGTGATTGCCCCAGCTACTGACGTAGAAGTTCCCATCAGGACCAAACTCAACACCCATCGCATTGGCGAGACCGTTGCTACCAGCGGTAATAAATTCATCTATATACGCACCTGTACTTCCGTTGTAGCGCAGCACATTATGACCATTGTCGGCAGCCACGTAGAGATTTCCGTCTGGACCAAAAGCGAGATCTTCGGCTTCGTTAAGACCACCACTACCGGAAGAGACAAAAATGGAGATGAACGCCCCTGTGTCACCGTTGTATTTATAAACCGCGTTATTGACATAGTCTGAAACGTACAAATTTCCATCGAGACCAAAAATCATACCTTCCGGCTGATTGAGACCACCACTGGCAGTCGTCACAAAAGTGTCAATAAAGTCCCCTGTTGTGCCGTCAAATCGCAATACTTCGCTTGTCTGTCGACTAGCAACATACAAGTTGCCATCCGGCCCAAAAGCCAAACCAAAGGCATTGTCCAGCCCGCCCGATCCAGCTTCTACAAATGTTTCTATCAGCGCCCCTGTTGTTGCGTCGAATTTAAGCACATTGCTGGACTGGTAACCGCTGACAAAAAGATCTCCATCAGGGCCAATAACCACATCGATTGGGTAGTCCAATCCTTCACCGATGGCAAACGTTTGCTGCACATCACCTAATTGATCATATCTAACCACGCGATCGTTGCCGCCACTGGCTACGATCAATTCGTTTTGTAAGTAGGTTCCATCTTCGTCGATCGCCGATGCCAAGATGTTGTATGTGAAACCAACATTGGCATACACGTGATTGACAGATGCGGGGTCGCCTACAAACGTTTCGATTTGACCGTCACCCCAGTTGATCGTCCAGCTGGTGATGGTATCGTTACCGGCATCAACAGCGGATAGGTTCAACGCGTAACTGTCTCCAACTGCAACGGAGTCATTACCTGTGGTTGTTAATGTAGGGGCGACATCATCAACGACTACTGTTGTGGTTGCCTCGTGTGTGCTACCCAAATCGTCGACTACTTGTAGGCCAACGGTGTAGCTCTTACCGCCAACATCACCATCGTCTAACCCCAAGCTTGCAATAGTAGCCCAATCAACTGTTGAGTTTGCGTTAAAAGCAGTGAAATCGGAATAGTCTAGATCGTTGTTCAAATCCCATCGATACTCGGTAATTGAACCATCGCTGTCACTTGATCCGCTGCCGTCCAGCACCAGATCGTCACCTTCACTGATGTTATAAGTGCCGCCTGCATGCGCTATAGGTGCTGCGTTAGTCGCCACGGTGACTTGCAGGCTTGGTACAAATTCAATTGCTCGTGGTTGACCTAATCCAGTACTGACATACTCTTCCGGCACGATAGGCGTATAGCCGTCATCCGCGAACGTTGATGTGTCATAACGCAGAATGGTATCGCTAACTTCACTGGCAACATAGAGAAAACCATCGGGGCCTAGATCCACTCCAATAGCACCGTCAAGTCCATTGGATTCAGCGAACAAGCGTAACGTTGAACCATCAAAGTGGTAGATCCGGTCGTTGATATACGAAGTAATGTAAATTTCGTTATCAGGCCCGGCATGTAAAAATTCAGTGCCGTTTAGTCCATCAGCTCCTGTTGCAATCGATACAGGATTGCTACCGTCACTATCGTACTGCACCACCGAGTCATTTCCGTAACCGCCTACATAGATTTTCCCGTTCGGGTGGAAGAGTAAACCTACAGGGTTTGTGAAGTCGCCTGCGCCATCGATGAAAGTTCCATTAGCGCTGCCGTCAGTAGGGTCAAATGAAAGAATCCGACTATTTGTAAAACTAGATACATACAGATTTCCGTCCGGTCCGAAAGCCATTTGCCCAACAGCCGATACACCAGTGGTAGCTAGGAACGAGTTATCCTGTACGCCAGTATTGGGATCGAAGCGCTTCACCTCTCCGGAACTGAACCCTCCGACGTAAAGCATGCCATCGGGGCCAATGATGGCGTCTCCTATACCTGTAGGCATGTTGTTACTAAAAGAATTACTTGTTGCCACTGCATTGGCAGCGTAGTTCCATACTTGGTTACCCGTAACATCAGTGATAAGCATTCGGTTGTCATGGAAGGTACCGTCTTCATCTATTGCGGCAACGGTGATGTTGTAGGTTACTCCTTCTCCTACATAGGTATGGGTAGCTTCCGAAACATTGCCGGCAACTGAATCAACAACCCCGTCACCCCAGTTGATTTCCCAATTCATGGAGTCATCACCAGGATCATCGGACGACAAATTGAGTGTGTAGAGAAACCCTTCGTAGACAGTGGTATTGCCTGTGACGCTAATCGTCGGAGCGACGTTTGTCATGGTGACGGTAGTGCTGGTTTCGTGCGTGGAACCTTCGTTGTCGACAACTTGCAAGCCGATGGTGTAATCCGTGCCTGCCACGTCTCCATCGTCTATACCCCAGCTAACCAGAGTCGCCCAATCAATTGTCGGGGTCGCAGAGTTGGAGATGAAATCGTCATAATTTAAATCGTTGTTTAAGTCCCACTTGTATTGTGCAATTGAACCGTCCGCATCGCTCGAAGCACTGGCGTCCACCGACAGATCATCGCCTTCATTGATTGCGTATGCTCCACCGGCATCAGCAACAGGCGTTGCATTGGACACAAACTCAAACGCTCCAATGTCTGGTGAGCCATCACGCGTAATACCTCGTTGGTCGGTACTTGGTGCTCCTGTCAATCCGGGTGCATCGATGGCAGTACTTCCCGTCAGCAATGCATGAGTTTTTGTGGTGCCGCCATTATTGTCTAGATTGGAATCAATCAAAGGATCAGCAACGGCATCACCGCTTTGAGCCAAGCCAGCGGTGCCATCACTGTCAATATTGGATCCGCCGGAAGTCAGTGCTTTATTCGCATTAGAGCCAGCTGGGTTGTGCAGAATTGTATTCGTTAGCGTGACATCACCCGCGCCTTGTATATGAATACCAGAACCACCACTCAAAGACTCGTTGTAGGCGATCGTTACATTGGTGGCTGTCATGTCTACTTTTGACCACAACCCACCACCATTACTCGTGGTGCTTTGATTTCCACTGATCGTCACGTTTGTCAGTGACGCATCTGCGGCTGCGGAGTTGTAGATACCGCCACCACTGTTTGAAGAAGAGTTATCGCTAATAGTGCTTTGCACAATCGTGGCTAAACCACCATCGAGGTTAATCCCGCCGCCCCACTCTCCAGTGTTTCCGTCGACTGTCACATCAGTGAGAAGCAATGTACCGGCACTAAAGATGCCGCCTCCACTAGCCGCGTGGCTTCCTCTCAGATCAACATTCACCAAATTTGCTATTGCTCCGGCTTCGAGATACATTGCCCCGCCGTCAGAACTAGATGCATCGCCATTCATAATCGTTACATCTTGAATCGCTACGGTGCTGCTGTTGCTTATTTCAAAAACTCGGTCGATTCCTCCACCGTCAATGAATGTCGAACTGGTGCCATCACCGGTAATCGTTACATCAGTCGCGATATCCAGATCACCGGTTTGGGTTGAATTTTCGCCGGTTCCAGCGATAGCCAATGTGTAAGTGCCTGCAGTCAAGTAAATGGTGTCGGCCTCACTCGAGTCGCCGTTGGCTGCCATAATTGCTTCGCGCAATGAGATACCATCGCTGCCCGGAGTAGCTTTTAGGTTGGCTACACTAGAGCTGTCGCCGCCGTCATCAAGGTCATTGAATGTTGATACTTCGAGCAAAGCCAGCGAATCGGTCCAGGCTTGCGTATCAAACTGACTAAGGACGGCAGTCTCGACTGCACCCGCTCGGTACTCTAGCTCCCAATCACCACCGAGTTTGGCGCTGCTAGTCTGGTCCACCGACGCAGCAACATCGGCACCCGTCAGTGCACTGATGACATTCACCAACGACTGACCTTGCGTGTCACTCGCAAGATCACAACCGTAGATTAATATATCTCCGGACTCGCTCAGCGCTTGTGTCCAGTCCTCCAATTGACCGCCATAACTGCCAACATTGCCGGATGAAAGCGTGCCATTGCCGAGTTGAACTTGCCCTGCACTTCCGTGCGAAATGATATGAACCGCATCCAAGCCACGATGACCGTTTAATGCCGTGGAGATCTGCTCTACGCCGTCAGTGGATGAGTCGATCAGATAAACCTGCGTGGCAGCGGTGTCGGTATTTCGCAATAAGTCGGAAAGTAACTGCTCACCACCTTGCACACCGGTATCTAAAAACACGATCTCGCGATACGCGTTCTGCGTGCCATCACTTGGATTGATGCTGTGCATCGCATCTAAATTATTAGCCTGAGAACCCCAATAGTGTTGACTGTCTTCTAGGTCGCTTTGGGAAAGTAACTCTCCGAGCTGTAAGTGCTCTACATCCCGGTTAGTTGAATCACCGCTTGCGCTTTGCTTAGTACCGCCCCACCAATGAGTTGCAACACTCAGGTCCCACGTATCTTGCTGCTGTAGGTCTCGGTCGAATACACTTGAATCAAGACCCAGCGCATCTGCTGACAGCAAGACACGCGGTTCCATCACTTCGACAAATATATCGTTTGTGAGTGGTGTAGCTTTGCCCTTGCGCCGCGAATGCATTAGCTATCCACTTTACTCAGTTAGCGCCAAACTCTCGGGTACTAGATGTACACGACATTTGACTCCTGCAGGAATACTTTCATCAGGATTCGATAACTCAAGGCGTGCTCCAAAGGTACCACTGCCGGCATCACCCATCGGATCGACACGAATTACCTTGGCCTTCAATGTACTTGACTGTGACAGTTCAGGGATAACGCTGGCTGACGCACCAATCTTAACTTCACCAAACAATCGCATGGGCAAGATGGCTTCAACATGCAATGGATCAAGGCTAACAATACGCAGCAGCGCTTCATCATCCACATGCTCACCTGGATCGACGAGTCGCGCCGCCACCATGCCGTCTATGGAACTACGTATACTGCGACGGTCTAGCGCTGTTTTGGCTCGAGACAATTCGCGCTCATACAACGCCATGTCATCCTTGGCTTGCATAACACGCCACGCCGATAGATCCGCTTCGGCAATAGCTTTGTCTCGATCGTGCACAGAAGCCGCCCGCGATGACACGAGTGCTGTGAGCCTTGTTTTGATTCGGAGGTCGTTCTGAAACGCAGATTTCCGGAGTTGTACTTCGGTGTCGGTAGTTGCACGCAAACTAGCGATTGATAGGTTGGACTCTTCCAGACGGGAGTCTAGCGTCGCTACAACTTGCCCTGCACTTACCCTGTCACCACGATCAACCAATACGCTACTCAACTGACCCGATTCAGGGCTGCCGAGATCGACTATTTGGGAAGGGGTAATGACGCAATCGAAACTTGACGCTAACCCTTCGGCATGGGATACCGGTAGGTGGCTAATCAGTAGGGCAATCGTTAGCCCGCACACACGTCCATTGTGTATTTTGCTCATAGTTCTCACAGCATTTAGAATCCTTACCAACTGGTAACGGCAAGCGTGAGGTATTCTTCATAGAGCATTGTTTTAAAAAGGATAGATTTTTTTGTCGATGATGTTTTGTACGCTGTCAAACCATCGCGGCAGCAGAGCGCTAGACATATGTTCGAAGCGCACAAAAGCCCGACTGCCAACATAGCGTCCGTAGTTGCCATAAGGAATTGCAACATCAAAAGCGAACACTCGCTCGAGTGCGGTTAGGCCTCGCTCGTCTCGCGCGTCAACCTGAATATTTCCACCTGTTCTGCTACCAAGTGCGGCACTGGGTAACTGGTCAGAAGCGAGCGGCACTTCGCCCAATAGCTTTGCGGTCAAGTTCAACCCGCTACGATCAGCTAGGCGTACTTCAATGTTTTTTGAGCCTTCGAGAATTTGTTTCGCATCATGTTGGGTGGCGACAACTCTTATGACAATATCTGATTGATCTGAGATATATGCAAGCATGTCTCCTTGATGGACGTACTGGCCTTCATGGTTTCCAGTAAAAGCATGCTGCATTTTACCCTCGCTAGGGCTGCGCACGATGAGTTCAGCTTCTCGCTGTTGCTGTTGTTCTAAATCTTCCTTCGCTTCCGCCAATCGTTCAGCATGAATCTCGCGTGCCAGACGCTCGTCATAGCTCAACAGATCTAGCCGCGTTTCCAGCTCGACGACGCGATTGCGTAAAACCTCTATATCCGCCTTTAGCGCTGCATTGCTCAGCACAAATAAAACATCACCACTGTTGACAGGTGTTTCATCGGCTACCGGCTGACTATGCAGAAAACCATCTACTTTGGCACGAACCACGGCATGATCTGGAAGCAATACCACACCATCTACAACGGTGCTGGACGGAAAAGAAACCAATGCCAGTAATGCGAATATCGCACCCACACCAGCCACCAACGCCACGCCTGACCGAAGCCGTCGACCAGCCAGTGCAGGACTGCAAAAAAAATAGTGCAACTGTCGCCACAGTGGCATAAGTATCTGAACAGCTAAAAGCCAACTGGCCATGAGTAGGCCCATCACCGGAATGGTCACGATTAAGAAGATCGCGATGCCAACACTAACAAGCAAACGATAAAACCAAGCGGCAGCACCAAAACCTATAAACCAGCGGCGCTCACGTCGTGAAGCCAATGGCGGTTTTTCTGTGTTAACACCCAATAGATAACGCCTGAAGATATATTGGTAAAACTGCGCGGCCCGGCTCGAAAGATTAGGGATTTCAATGGCGTCAGCCAGAACATAGTAGCCATCGAATCTAAGTAACGGGTTGCCATTGAATAACAGAGAGGACACGCCGCCAATCAACATAATCGAAAACGCAATATCTCGAATCAAGCCGTCATCAGATATTTGCCAGACCAAAAGCGCGAGTGACGCCAAGAGAAGCTCGACCATAATGCCGGCTGCACCGACTAATATGCGCCTGTATTTATCAGCAATGCGAGAAGCTGCTGAGGCATCAACATAGGGTACGGGAAGAAGCACTAGCAGTGTCAGACCCATTTCATTGACCGCAGCACCGCCAGATTTTGCTGCATAACAATGACCTAGTTCATGCAGTGCTTTCACCAATGGATAAACACAAAGCAGCAAAATCCATTGCTTTGGATCGTCGAGCCGTTGCACGCCATACAGAGTCAATGCATCCCAGTGCATCAACGCCTGAGCGCCCGCGTAAAGACAGATTGCTACCCAAGCAAACAGGAACAACGGCCTGAATAACCACGCAAGCCAAGGGAAGCTTCGGCTTAAGAAAGCATCGGGATCGACTAAATTAAACTTTGGTGACAGTAGCCGCATCCAGCGAGAATGCTTTTTTCGCTGGCGCTCAACTCGCTGCTGTTTAACAAGCGATTCAACATCACGCGGCACATCCGAGGCCAGCATCCCAGCTGCCTGTAGCCGAGTTAACACACTCAAAATTTCGTGCTGTCGCTGTTCTGTTAGATCCTCAGCGTTTACAAACTGGGCACATATTTGCGCTAGCGTGCGCTGTCCGTCCATTTTATTCAGTAGTTGGTAAACACCTTCGCCTAAACGCAACTGTTGTCGATTGAACGCACTAACCAGCAGATAGGAGCTGCTACCTGCATAACCCAGAGCATCAACCGTGACGCTATCACACAGACGAAACTTCAACCCCAGCATTTGTGTCCACAACTGCTGGGTGCTGTTTGCTGGTGCGGCGACAGTGGTGCTCAAGGCCACAACCGCCAAATCTGCAATCGCAGCCAGTCTGTTAAATCGTGCGTCCAGACCCACCAACGCTGACGCTGACCAACTTCGATTTTTGCAATGCCCTGCATGCCAGGTCGCATGCTTTGCAGCGTTTTTTCCAATGTTGCTTCTACCTGAAAGGCGGGCTCAGCCGCCTCTTCCGAAGCCATCTTGTTAATACCAGTAACAGTGAAGCGCAGTTTTTCTCTAGGTAAGGCCGATAGCGTTATTGTGCCTTGTTGCGCCAGTTGAAGTTCAGCGATATCTCGATCATTCACTTGCATCACTACTTGATAGTCGTTCAATGGAGCAATTTGGTACAGCAAATCGCCACGCTGAATAGGAACGCCTAGTGAACGACTCCAATCTCCCGAGATCACTAGCCCATCAAGCGGTGCACGTAGTTCCGTACGTGTTAGTTGGCCCTGCACCAACGACAACTTGGCTTCGGCTTGCTCGAGTTGCGCTTCGAGTAACTTCGCTTGTCCGTGATCTAGCGTGACAACGGCCTGTCGATGCTGATCAGCCAGTTCGGCTAGCTCTGCTCCTAACCTACGCCGCTCTCCAACAAGTTCTCGATCATCCAGTCGGGCTAATAGGTCTCCCTCTGCAACTTCGTGGCCGGCTCGTACGTTGGCCTCGAGCACGTAGCTATCAAAGGGAGCTACCACTGCACGTTGTACAGCGCCTTGCAGTGCTGCCGACGCTGGCACTCTGTACTCACCAGTGCTCAACGCAGCAATAACAAGGAGAACAGCGCCTGCCGACAAGGCGATTCTCTTTAGCATCCCATCAAAACCAAAAAGGCGCGCTAGCCCTTCGGAACACAATGCCCAGAAGCGATGCATCCAAGGTCGATTAAGCTCTCGGTGCAGTTCGAGCAACGGAGCTACAATTGTTGCGCCCTCTTCACAGTCAGACTGTCTGCCACTTTCGTGGCTAGAGCTGGATGCAAACTCGAAACATAACACCAGTGGGGTTCGCATGCCTTGAGACAAGGGCACACAACAAACGCCAGATAAACCGGCAGACCTAAGCAAGTGGCGCAGCTGCGAAAAATTGTTTGTATTGTTATCAGACAGTGAATAACTGACTGTTTCTCCGAACTGCAATGCCTCACCCATAGCGCACTCAATCGCTTTAACCCGTGCGCTACGGGTGTCTAGCTCACCGAGATCCGAGATAGCTTCGAGCCTCACCACTCGACCTGATAGAAACCCTAAAGCAACTCTGGTACAGCCGGTACGAACGCGTAACAGGGCCAGTACAACCGTCAGAGTATCTTGGTGATCTTGCTGAGCCATTCCTGTTTGGATCAAGCGTTTGTAACCGTTGGAGTCGGGTTGTTTGCCACCCTGTGCAATGACAAGATTAAGCCACGACTCGCCCCATTTAAGCAATTGCAGTACGGCTGCTTGTCGGTCTTGTGACGCTTTGACTTCAACAACTAGAGCGCCATCTGCGTGCTGCCCTAATTGCATTGGACACGCAATTCGAAGTATCGAAGCGCCATCCACTTTAGAAATATAAGACCCAGTAACTGGTGCGCCAGAACGCCTCGCCAACTGCGCGGCGAGAGCTAGCTCTATTGTAGAGTCGAGAGTGCCTGGGTAGCTGACCGTCAAACCACCAGGTTGCACACCAGTGCCCTGCAAATCGACATAAGCTAGTTGCAAATCCGTGATCAATTGGCTTTGCAAGGTAAACCACGACTGAATAAGAGATTCAGAAACGATCATGACATCATTGTCTGTAAACGCATGTCTGCACCTGCACGACATCCTTGTGTGAGTACATCGCTACTAAGCGGCTTAACAGAACAAAAATTGAGAGACCATTGAGAGCCTATCGAAAGATCCCGTGTTTAATAAACCAAGCTAATGACGAGCGAATTTGCTAGTTAGTTTTCAAACATACAAGTATGGCCAAACTCATGTACGCTCCCAAGACACTTGAGCACTCCGCTGAGCTTGCTAGCTCTACAGAATGTCGTAGTTAACCGGTCGCTGCCTTGATTGAAGACGTTTGCTTGTACACATGCAGCTGGAATTCTCATCAAATGATGAAACACTGAGTGATAGTGTTTTTGTAGGAATATTTTTTATCGTTACTGAGAAGCACCAAGCTTTACGCCAAAACCAACCAATACAACCCCCGTTATCGAATCCATTAATCTACTAACAAGTGGTTTTTCTAAGAATGCTCGGGCTTTGGAGACAGTTAATGCAAGAGCTCCCTGCCAGAGCATGCCAATAACAAAGTGCACTGTTGCCATAAGCATCGCCTGCAAAACAGGTGAGTAGTCCGGATTGATAAATTGCGGCAAAAAAGCCATATAAAAAACGATTGGTTTGGGGTTGAGTACGTTTGATAAAAAACCTTCTCGCAATGACTGAGTTAACGGCACTTTAAGCACTACGGAGGGCGACCCTACTCGCAAGCTTTTGTTGGCCCAAGCTGACCGCAAGCTTTGAATACCGAGATATATCAAATAGCCGGCGCCCGCAATTTTAAGTAATAAAAACAGCTCCGCCGAGCCGAGCAGTATTGCAGACAAGCCCGCTGCCGATATAAAAGCGTGTAGATAGAGACCTAGACAAATGCCTAGGCTGGTTGCCAAGCCATCTGTGCCACCACCACGCGCCGAATTACGCATCACCAGCACTGTATCGACACCAGGTGTTAGCGTCAGCGCCGTGATAGCGACTAAAAACGGGAGCCACATAAATTGATCAAACACTTCAACAATCACCACGCAAAAGACCAGATGCCTGCATCGTATCGGCAAGTAATTCTGCGAGCAATACACTTGCCCAGTTTTGGCGAATTCTAGTTGTCTAGCGCCTTAAGCAGGGGCGGTTCTATAGCGAGATCGCAGTTGCGATTGAGCCAAAAATCCGTTTTTATGCACCACCTGCAGGAGATCTTCTAAGCTCTGTTCAACGGACTTGCCCGTGGTGTCTAAAACGGTGTCTGCTTGGGCATAGAGTGCCTCGCGGGCTATTAAGATATCGCGTAACTCACCGATTGCCGAAGGATGCCCAGACATTGGTTGAAATGCACCTTGTGCACGAACACGAGCCATATGCTCTTCGGGTGTCGCTTTGAGCCAGACGGTGTGGCAGCGCTGGCGCAGTATTTTGAACGTGTGCTCATCTGACACAATACCGCCAGAGACGGCTAGAATCATGCGTTCATTATCAAGTGCCAACGCCTCTAGGGATTGTCGCTCCATACGACGGTACCCTTCTTGGCCATAAATTGCCCACACATCATTAACCGTCATACCACTGTGATGCTCAATGTGGCGATTCAGTTCAAGCAAGGGCGTGTCACTGCGCTTAGCCAGCAAATGTCCCAGAGAAGACTTCCCCGCGCCTCGCATCCCAATCAGGGCCAGCCTATTGGCGCGGTTGGGCCTGTCCGAATCTGGCCTCAGTAGTGAAATCAGGCGAGACTGTTGCTCTGTAGAGGCATTGCGGTAGTACTTGAGTAAATCTGCAATCGGCGCATCAGGGCCTAATCGCTCGGCGGCTAGTTCGGCTGCGCTGCAGTCAACAGCACGTGCCACAGATCGCAGCAAGCCAATGGTGATATTGCCAGCGCCGGTTTCTAATTGAGCGAGATATCGCTGTGACACACCGGAAATTTCAGATAGTTGACGACGTGACAGGCCCTTTTGTTCACGCAGCTCTCGCACCCTGAGGCCTACGGAAGCGATATACGCTCGCGTATCCTCTGCATCACTGCTGAGCTCTGCGTTGTTATGCTGCATAACGTGCCAAACACCTGTATTAAGATACCTGTGCAATGCAGTATCGTGCATTTACCAACCACAAATCAACCGGCGCGAGCCTAGCCACCCTACTTAAGGTATAAAGCTCTACAAACAATCTATCCCGTCTGTATGCAGCTTAGTTATCGTGAAGAGATAGAACAGCGGGCCAGCTCAATGGTATGTTGCTAGCTATTATCAACTGAACGCGATTAAAGGGTGAGCGTGTACGGCTTGCCAAAACCTACGGAGTTTTGACCCACTGTGAAGAAAACTGAATTTCTGTCCCCTGAGCCGACTGTATCGCAAACATTCGACAACGCCGCTGAGGCAATAGACTTTTTAGAGACGCTCTACAACCGAAATACGCAGTTTCTTCGCGACGCATTTAAACGTGTCGCCAAAGGGGAGCCGATACCCGCATGGCGAGTACGAGCGTTTTATCCGCAAGTGTCTATCACCACTCATTCACATGCACCCGTTGAAACACACTTGTCATATGGCTACACAAGTGGCCCAGGCGCGTATGCCACTACGATTACAAGGCCTTCTCTGTACAGGCACTATCTTGATGAACAGATATCTCAACTCATCAACAATCACGCAGTAGATATCACTGTTGGCGAATCGCAGACTCCAATTCCCTTGCATTTCGCTTTTGGCGATAGCGACCTGGTGCATGTTGAGGCCAACCTCGAAGACCTCAAACGACCGCTGCGCGACATATTTGATACGCCCGATTTATCAGTAACTGATGACCACATTGTCAACGGCACTTTCGAGAGCAAACTCAACGAAGCGGAACCGCTCTCGCCCTTTACAGCTCAGCGGGTTGACTATTCTTTAGCTCGCTTGGAACACTACACTGCAACACGGCCAGAACACTTTCAGAACTACGTTATCTTTACTAATTACCAGTTCTACGTCGACGGCTTTTGTGAGTATGCGCGCGAAGCTCTGGCGCGCGGTGAATACACCGAACTGGTAGAACCAGGCAATGTGATTGTTCGGGCCGACGACACCGAAACAAAAGAAAGCACGCTCAAACGTGCACCTCAGATGCCTACTTATCACCTCAAAAGAGCCGACAAAAGTGGCATAACGCTTGTCAATATTGGCATCGGCCCCAGTAACGCAAAAACCATCACCGATCACGTTGCAGTATTGCGCCCACATGCCTGGCTAATGTTGGGTCATTGCGCAGGCCTACGCCAGTCACAGCGATTGGGAGACTATGTACTGGCTCATGCATATGTACGCGAAGACCATGTACTTGATGCAGATTTGCCTGTTTGGGTTCCCATTCCCGCCTTAGCCGAAATGCAAGTAGCGCTGCAAGAAGCCGTGGCGGAAATCACAGGCCGCAGCAACAGTGAGTTAAAGCAAGTGATGCGAACAGGCACCGTCGCCACGATCGATGATCGCAATTGGGAACTCCGTGATCAAAGCGAGCCAGTGCGTCGATTATCGCAATCCAGAGCTATCGCACTGGATATGGAGTCCGCCACGATTGCAGCGAACGGGTTTCGATTCCGTGTCCCCTACGGCACCTTATTGTGTGTATCAGACAAACCACTGCACGGCGAATTGAAACTGCCAGGCATGGCTACCGCCTTTTATCACCAGCAAGTTGAGCAGCACCTACGCATTGGCATATTAGCCATGGAGAAACTGGCGCAAATGCCACCGGAGCGCTTGCACTCACGCAAGTTGCGCAGCTTTACCGAAACTGCGTTTCAGTAGAGTTGATTACAAACAATACAAATGTTGTGTTTCAATTGGCTTTTTTACGGTGATGGAAACACCGTGATAAAGCCAAGCTAGTATTATCTCGGGAAACTACTTAACGGCTTGAGGGGTTAGCTCATCGCAAAAAAGTTTAAAAATGCGTTTTAGCCGTCGCCGTCCATTGCGCGGAGCCTTGACCTTCGGGCAGGGCTAAATCTAGGTGTAACACACGGCCAGAAGACGAGCGAGAGGAGCCTAGGCGAAGGCCTACTCCTAAGTCCCACAGCCATTCGGGACTTTCTCCGCCCGCGTTCCATACTGATCCATAATCCGCAAAAACAGCTGCGCCAAAACGCACCAAGTGCAGCGGATGCCAGTCGGGGTAATGGCGCAGCTCCGTGCTCATACGCAGTAGGCGGTTGCCTGTTTGTTCTTTGTAGGGGTATCCACGCAAGCCGCTATCACCGCCGATGGCGAGTTGCTGTTCTTCTGGCATGTCGTGCGTTGAATCAAACATGAGTTCGAGGAAAAACTGATCTCGTTCGCTGAGACGCGTGTGCAATTGGCCGAGTGCGCCAAAGCCCAATTGCTGAAATTGACCGCTGATCAAGTGCGCACTGGCCCAGCTATTAGCAAGCAACAGCGATTGCTGCTTCCAGCGACGACCGCGTTGATGGCTCAGATTGATGACAAGTGCGTCATCGTCAGCTCCCCATGCACGTGCGTTGTAGCCCAGCTCAACACCGTATTGTGTGCCTAGGTTAATATCTTCAATACCCGTCAACTGACGAATGTGCTGCATCTCGACGTAGTTTTCTTTTATATGGTCTAGGCGCACGTAGGGATATCGGTCACGACGATTGTCAAAGAGCGAGTCAGAGACCGTATCATCCACTCGATAAAAGCTCCGTTCGTCAATTCTTAGTCCTACTGTCCAGCGATCGAGCAACCCGTTTTTAAGGCCGCTGGATAAGCTTCGATTGAGATCAAGGTAACGTTGCTCCCTACCCATGGTTTCACTGATCTCGCCATCTTCGTAAAGAGTCACCGCCTGTTTGTCGAAAAAACCACTGATATTCCAGCTGTAACTGTCAGTCAGGCTGAGGTAGGGTTTTGATAAAGCGAGCTGATAGCGCTCACCGTCCTCGTTATTTTGCAACTCAAAGCTCAACAGTTGTCGTCGTCCAGCCCAATCGTTGTGTGTGTACTTGAGAGCCCTGCTCACTCGGCCCAATTCGTTGTCATAACTGAATGCCAACTCCTGTCCCAAGCCCAAAAGATTGTTTTCTTCCAATGAGATTGTTCGTTGGTTTTCACCCGCGACACGGCTAAGAGATATTTCTGGAATGGTGCTCCAAGTGTCTGCGGTGCGTACACGAATCCATACTTCGTCATCACACACTTGCAGCACACGAATGTCAGCGCTCGCAAGGTAGGGTTTGCTGCGTAGCAATCGCTCTGACTCTTGCAGCACACGCTGAGAAAAACTGTCTCCAACAGAAAACAATAATTGCCGCGCCACCGTTTCTCTGCGGGTTTCGTAGTGCAACTGATTAGCAACTCTGTGAATCCAACGACTTTCGTCCTGAAGAGCCGTGTTAAAGATATCGTTGGCGTCGACGGTCACAGATCCGATCGTTTTACCTTCAAGCTCAGCTGCTTCTCCTTGCCAAAGCTGACATTCCGCTGCCACGGCGCTTGATTGCCAACAGATGAGCAATGCACAGCCCAAAACGCAGCTCAAGTTGCGCATAAGGCCTGAACAAGACAAACGAGAAAAGGGAGAGCGCAAAGGGAAAACCAATGAATCAGTCAGCTGTTATTTTAGCAGGGCATGTGCCATACCGAGCTTTTTTAGGCCTTCTTTTGGCTTGCCATCCAGCCAGAATGACTAACGCAAGTATTGTGGTTTAAATCGCATCTTTGTGGTTTTTTCGCGCACCATGTGCCGCGTTAGACGACGGTGAATTAATCCGAACAAGTAGAAAATACACACAGATATCAGCAAAAAGTAAATTGCAGCAGCGGAGAAATGCAAAAAGACATTGTAGTCTTTTTCAAACAGCTCCCCTGCTTTGTTGAGCAGGTCTTTTTGTTCATTGATGACAGGCAAGGTGAAATACACAATGGCCGTGGCATGGAACAAAAAAACGACCTCGTTTGTGTACGCAGGCCAAGCTAGACGAATCATGTTGGGCCATTTGACGGTGCGAAACTGCTGCCAACGACTCATGCCTACCGCACGTGCAGCTTCCAGCTCGCCATGCGGCACAGCTTTTAGTGCACCATGGAATATTTCAGCCGCATAAGCGCTGGTATTAAGAACCAATACCAATGGCCCGAGAAACAATGGGTGAAGCACAATGTGATCAATACCCCACGGCTTCCAGAGTGTTAGGTTAAATGCTAGGGCAAAGGAGTAGAACATGAAAAACTGTATAAACAGCGGCGAACCGCGGAATGCATAGATGTATCCACGTGCGAACATAGACAACCATTTGCTTGGACTGGCCTTTGCCAACGCCAGCAAAACGGCAAGCGGAAATCCAAACGGTATCGAGATAGCCGCAAAGTACATATTAAAGAGCGCTGGCTTCGCCAAAATGATCAAATCGTTGATCAGCGGAAACTGCATGAAGTATTCCAGCATCAGGAAGACTCCCGCAGCATGCCTCGGCTGGCACGCGCTTGCAGTCGATTAAAAAACCGCTCCGACAGCATCGCCATAATGATGTAAAACACAAACAGTATGACATAGTAGCGCCAGCGCCAATCGGGGTGGATGGGACCTACACGAGCGATGTAATTCGGCGCACCTAAGCGCCCTGCCCACTGCACAATGTCTGCGATTTGCAGCAACGAAAGTAACGAAGTGGCTTTTAATAGCAGCATCCATACATTTGATAATCCCGGCAAGGCGTATACCCACATTTGACGTACTTGGAACCGCCAAAACACATCGCGCTTATTAAATCCGTACGCATGTGCAGCTTCGAGCTGGCCGTGAGGCACAGAGCGTAGCGCTCCATGGATAACGTTGGCCGCAAAAGCGCCATATACAATACCCAAAGACACACAAGCGAGTATCAAATACTCCGTGGTACTGAGATACCACTGCGCAGCACTGCACGGCGGCCATTGGGCTGCACTGGCCAATTCGCTGGCGCTGCACGCTGATTGCGCAAAAAAATATTCCACGGCTTGCTCAAAAGCCAACGGGAAAAACAAGAAAAAAAGCACATCGGGAACGCCACGCACTATGGTGGTGTAGAAATCTCCTGCCAATCGCGCGGGGAGAAATTTGGAGTTTTTAAGTGCGGCTCCGAGCAGGCCAAAGACGACGGCTAACAAAGCACCACCGCAGGCAGCGATCAGCGTATAACGCACACTGGCGTACCACGCCATGTGCTTGCCGTTGGTGATATAAGCAAAACTCGCCTGCGCGTCCGCGCCAAAAGTCCCGCCTATCCAACCACTCAATGTCTCGAGCATAGTGTGTTGCCGTGTTGCCCTGAACGATAGATGCCAGGCCGGTGCGAATCACCGGCCTAGCGGTTTGGTGCGGCTTAGTTCTTGTAGAAAGGGCCTTTCTCAAAGTACTCAGCAATCAATTTATCCACTGTGCCATCAGCTTTCAGGGCTTCAAGTGCTGTCGCCATGGTTGCTTGAAGATCGGTGTCATCTTGGCGCATGCCAATAGCAACACCGCCGCCGATCGAAACACCTTCACCCACAAATTCAATTGCGCCGCCAGAACCGGTCACAATGGGCTCCAAGAAAGCGTTGTCAGCCAACAACAGATCAATGTTGCCCGCCATTAAATCGGCAATTGATTGGTCTGGTGTTTCAAAGCTCAAGATATTGTTATCAGCACCGTGTGTCGCTTCAATGTAGTCCGCTTGAACCGTCGCACCCTGTGCACCAATTTTTAGACCACTGAGGCTGCCAAAATCGAACTCACCACCAGCCGCCGCAACATAACGCGAAGGATCGGGCGGGTAGTAGTGATCGCTAAAAGTGATCGTCTGGGCACGTTCTTCTGTGATGTTCATGCCTGCCATGATCATGTCGTAGTTGCCGGCGATCAGGTTAGGGATAATGCTGTCCCACTCATTAGCAACCATTTCACACGTCAATCCAGCCTGCTCGCATAGCGCCATGCCCAGATCAATTTCATAACCCGCCAGCTTTCCGCTGTCGTCGAGGTAGTTCCAAGGTGCGTACGCGCCTTCGGTTCCGATACGCACGGTATCAGCTGCCATGGCGGTACTGCCAAGGATCATTGTCGCGCCAAGCGCTAACAGGGTTTTCTTCATCATAGGTTATCTCCAGCTCGGATAAATCGTGTTGTCAAGCGCGTCCGAGTCACGCACTGTTAGATAAAAATTGTTTCAAACGCGGTGATGTGGGGTTGGCGAACACTTGCTGTGGGTCGCCCGCCTCTTCAATCAGGCCTTGGTGTAGGTACACCACTTGATTGCACACCTCACGGGCAAAATTCATTTCATGTGTCACTGTGATCATGGTTGTGCCTTCTACCGCTAGTTGACGCATGACCGCCAGCACCTCGCCAACTAGCTCAGGGTCTAGCGCAGAAGTTGGCTCATCAAAGAGGATCACATCGGGACGCATCGCCAAAGCACGTGCAATAGCGGCTCGCTGTTGTTGACCGCCCGATAAAAACGAGGGGTAGGTGTCAGCCTTATCAGCTATGCCGACTTTGTCGAGGTATTGCATGGCTGCAGCTTCGGCTTCTTGTCGGCCCATGCCTAACACTCGAATTGGCGCTTCAGTAACGTTTTGCAAAATTGTTAAATGTGCCCAGAGGTTAAACTGCTGGAACACCATTCCCACCCGCGTCCGCAACTGCTGCACTTGTTTCGCATCACTCGCAAAACGGGCACCGTGGCGGTCGTGACCGAGCGCGATTTGCTCTCCACCGAGATAGATTTCACCCTCATCAGGCATTTCTAACAAGTTAATACAGCGCAACAAGGTGCTCTTGCCGGAACCAGATGACCCTATCAAAGAGATCACATCTCCCTTTTGAGCTTGAAGCGTAATGCCATGAAGCACTTCCAACTCGCCAAAGCGTTTACGGATATTTTTTAGGGAGAGAACAGGTGATGTCATAAGGAGGGCTGATAATTCTGGCGTGGCAGCAATGGGTAGATACTTACCGAAAATGATCGTGCTGTCGAGTCTTGACAAAGCAATTGCTCAGTTATCGATGGAAATAAAGCTTGATCAACTGAATTTTTGTAGCTGTATCGTGCGCAAACGGTATGAGATTGCTGGTGTATTGAAAAATGGCAGGCTCACTTAGTGTCAACTCGACTTGGCTTGGGGGATAATGGTTTTTTCTGGATTTCGGATACTCGAATCAACGTGCCAGTACAAACTGACGACTACCAAAGCCTTTTCCTAGACGACTTGCCTTTGCTTGACGTACGCGCCCCGATTGAATTTAACAAAGGCGCATTTCCTCACGCGAGCAACTTACCCATTCTCGATGATACGCAACGACACGAAATTGGAAGCCGCTACGCTGATCAAGGCCAAGATGCAGCGATTGAATTGGGCTTAAAGCTAGCGACCGACGAAGTGCGGCAGCAACGTCTAGACGCTTGGCGCTCATTTATCCAGCACAACCCCCATGCACATCTCTATTGCTTTCGCGGCGGTTTGCGCTCTCGCACGACTCAGCAATGGCTAGCCGAAGCTGGCATTGATATCCCGCTTGTCAGTGGTGGCTACAAAGCCATGCGCTCTTACCTGTTAGAACAATTTGAAACACTCAGCGCTAACGCGCCCATGTTGTTGCTCGCGGGTGCCACCGGTTCTGGCAAAACACTGCTGATTCAACAATGGCAGCAATCGCTAGATCTTGAAGGAAAAGCACTGCACAGAGGCAGCGCATTTGGCGGCACATTTGTGCCACAGCCGAGCCAGATCGACTGGGAAAACACCATTGCCATCGACTGGATCAAGCGAGCGCACGTTTCAGACTCACCCGTGCTCGTCGAAGCCGAATCGCAACTTATTGGGCGAATATTTTTACCCAAGTTTTTGCAAGATGCCATGGCAAATGCCCCTGTGGTGGTGCTGGAAATGCCATTAAAGGATCGAGTAGAACTGTTGCGACACGACTACGTGTCACACGCTCTGGCACACTTTAAACAAAGTGCCCCCGATGAACCGTGGCTCGCACTGGAAGCACATGTCAGCGACAACTTGCATCGAATTCGCAAACGTTTAGGTGGCGAACGCTGTGACAACCTTGTCTCAACCGTAGCCGAATCAGTACGCAAGCTGAAAGAGCAAGGCGATTGGAGCGGTTTTGATCACATCATCGAGACTTTGCTGATCGAGTATTACGACAAGCTCTATGCACACAAAATGCAAGACCGTGAAAAGCGTGCGGTCTTCCGCGGAGACCGCCAAGCCGTTTTACAGTGGCTCGCCGAGCATCAACAATGAACACACAAGATCTAGTCTTAGTAGGTGGCGGGCACACGCATTCGCTGGTGCTCAAAATGCTGGCCATGCGCCCCATTCCCGGAGTGCGATTAACGCTCGTTTCCGAATCTGCGATGACCCCCTACTCCGGCATGTTACCGGGCTATGTCGCCGGGCATTATTCCTTTGAAGAGACACACATAGACCTCAATCACTTGTGCCGATGGGCGGGAGTGCGCTGGATCGAAGCACGAGTCGAGGGCCTAGATTTAGAAGAACAGCAAGTACTTTTTAACAATCGCCCGCCCATCAGTTTTGACACCTTGTCACTCGATATTGGCTCCAGCTCTCGACTCTCACAGCCTGGTGCCAAAGAACACGCCACAGGTGTGAAACCTGTCTCTGGCTTTGATCACGAATGGCAAGAATTACTCGAGTACCCAAGCGACGCGCCTGTGATCACGTGGGCAGTAATAGGCGCTGGGGCAGCGGGTGTTGAGCTTGTGCTTGCTATGGCGCACAGGCTGTCAGACCGGGACAACATTAAGCTGCACATGATCTTTCGCGGCGACGAAATATTGTCCGGTTACCCAGACAAAGCCGTCGAGGCGGCCCATGCAGCATTGACAAAATTTGCGGTTGTTTGTCACAACAGCTTTGCTGTTGCTTCGGTCGAGTCAGACGCCATCATCTCGCAGAGCGGTGAACGTCTACCAATAGATAACAGCATTTGGTGCGCCGGTGCCGCCGCCGCAGCTTGGGTACATGATTCAGGGTTGTTAACTGATGCCGGAGGCTTTGTCACAGTCGATAAGAACCTGCAAAGTGTTTCTCATCCCCGTATCTTTGCTTGTGGAGATATTGCCTTTATGCGCGATGATCCTCGCCCTAAAGCAGGTGTTTACGCGGTCAGGCAAGCCCCGTTTCTGGAAGACAACCTGCGCAGAGTGAGTCTTGATCAGCCCTTAAAACCCTGCAAACTGCAAACGCGCTATCTGTCGTTATTGTCGCTGGGGGATCGCACCGCCACAGGGGAACGCAACGGCATCAGCTTCAGCGGAGAGCTGGTGTGGCGGCTCAAAGATTATATTGACCGCAGCTTCATGAACAAGCTGCAAAACCTTGGCGCACCACAACCCATGGCTGCCCCTAAATTGGACAAACCACACTGCGGTGGCTGCGGTGGCAAGCTTGGCCCTGATTTACTCAGTGATGGTCTGGCTAATTTGCCGCTGTATCGTCGTGATGAAGTAATCCCAGCCTTAGCTGCGCCCGAAGATGCAAGCCTGCTAACACCTGTAGCCGGCCAAACCTTAGTACAGAGCATCGATGGCTTTCGCGTCTTTAGCGACGACTTATATTTGGTTGCTCGAGCGGCAACTGAACACTCGCTCAACGACGTTTATGCGATGGGGGCGGAGCCCTTAGCCGCGCATGTATGGGTCAGCACCACAATTGCGCACCCTCGCCTGCAACATCGCGACCATCAGGCACTGATGCAAGGTATAGCCGAAGCCCTAGCTCTCAACCGCACCACTCTCGCTGGCGGTCACAGCAGCGAAGCGATGGACGCGGCCGTCGGTGTATCGGTTACCGGCGCTGTGATTGCCAATGCCAGTTGGGGCAAACGCGGTGTGCAACCGGGCGATGTGCTGGTGCTAAATAAAGGCATAGGTACCGGCGTGATATTTGCCGCAGACATGCAAGCACAAGCACCCGCAGCTAGCGTGCGCTCTGCATTTGACAGTATGTGCCAATCAAACCGAGAGGCAGCCGCCGCGCTGACTCTAGCAGAACCGCATGCCGTAACCGATGTGTCCGGTTTTGGATTACTGGGGCATTTGCTCGAAATGTTATCTGGCAGCGAGCTTACGGCAGAACTACTAGTGAAAAACGTCCCTCTGCTTACTGGCGCTTTAGAGCTGAGCGCTTCTGGCTGGCGCTCCAGCTTGTACCCTGCCTTAGAGTCGCGCTTATCACAATGTGGCGAGCTGGCGGATGCGCCGGTAGGCTGGGCCGAGTTGCTACTAGACCCTCAAACGAGTGGCGGTTTGCTTGCCGCTATTCCACCTGAGCGCCTAGCGCTGTTACAAGAAAACAGCGATGACTTTGTCGTGATTGCCCACCTAAAGGAATACTCGACCCACCCTGTCGTGCTGAGAGCCTAGACACGCGTCAAATTAATCGTCAGCTCAAACGACAAGAGCCAACGATCCACACATTGAGTATCAGCAGCAGCCACGCAGGCTCACAAACTAAGCAGCCGTTTTTCTCATTAATTAGCTGATCGACGCGATTGCACGCGATAGGTCGGCACAGCCTTTGTATGATAATAAGGCAGAACTGCGCCTATATTTACCGTCAACTCACTGGGAGCACAGGCAACAGTGGGTATGTAACCACATGGTTACAAGCTGATTTTGTTGGCTATGTTAGTGTCTAACCGATCAGATATGACAGCCTAACAAGATCAATGGACGTACGACTCTTAGGTTCTGCTCACTACCAAAAACGCAATTTTTTGCTTTTTGCAGCTTTCGACGATTTTTTGCAAGGATTCCATCGCTATGCGTTTTTTCTCTGAGCGCCCCTACATCATCTCATTGATGCTGATTGTATTGGTGGCTCTGTGGTTGTTTGTACCAATGTCCCCGGAAGAAGAATCCGAGGGTGCGTCTACTGAACCACACAAAAGACCGCTACAGAAAGTACAAGTACGCAACCTGTCCTCACAGACGACTGACCTTGAACTTGTGTTTACGGGCCGTACCGAGCCGAACCAAAAAGCTCAGGTCGCCGCTGAGCTAGACGGCTTGCTGCTGAGCTACGACGCAAAACGCGGTAGCCAAGTTAAAAAAGGCGATGCGATTGCCAGTATCAGTGTCGGCAGCTTGAATTCTGCACTTGCCGGAGCAAAAGCGGAACTTAGCAGCGCTGCAGTTGAATACAAAGCGCAAGCTGATTTGGTAAAACGCGGTTTGAACGCTCAAAACGCAAAAGCCTCTGCCTACGCCACATTGCAAGCTGCCAAAGCGCGTGTGCAACAGTTTGAAACAGAGCTACAAAAAGCACATGTCGCTGCACCATTTGACGGGCTCATCGCCGATCACCTAGCGGAAGCCGGAGACTTCATGAGTGTTGGCAAGCCGTTGGTTACGTTAATTAACCTAGATCCTCTTCGAGCTGTTGGTGATGTGGCTGAACGTGACATCAGTAAACTCAGCATAGGCGATGATGCTAAGAGCGTGATGCTTGATGGCCAAGAAGTGTTGGGGAAAATCACTTACGTTTCCCCCTTTGCTGATGAAAGCACACGCACTTTTCGGGTTGAAATTACACTGCCCAACAAAAACAACGAGCTTGTAGCCGGCATGACAACTCAGATTAAAGTGCCACTTCGCAGCTCCAGTGCCTACAAAATATCACCCGCCTTGTTGACCTTAAACGCCAAAGGCGACATTCAGGTCGCCACAGTCGATGCGGACAACCGCGTGGTACTGCACGACGTCGATATTATTCGCAGCGAAACCGACGGCATATGGATTGGAGGGCTACCCGCTGACGCTCGGGTTATCACGCTTGGCCAAGGCTTTGTGCACGATGGCGATCTTGTTGATCCGGTTGAAGAAAGCACGCTGAAAACGGCTAATGCAGAAGAAAACGAATAGGCGAGTACTAGGCATATGAATTCGTTGATTAGTACAGCTGTGGACCACGCCCGCACCGTGTTGATGATATTGGCACTGTTGTTGGTCACCGGCTCCATGACCTATATCAATATCCCCAAAGAAGCCGACCCTGATGTTGATATACCGATCATCTATACCAGCGCGTCACTCGAGGGAATTTCCCCGCAAGACGCTGATCGCATGCTGGTGCGCCCTCTCGAAAAAGAACTCGAAACTATCGAAGGCGTTAAGAAAGTCACGTCTGTGGCCTACGAAGGCGGCGCCAACGTCACTCTTGAATTCGACGCAGGCTTTGACGCCGATGGCGCACTAGATGATGTGCGTGAAGCAGTAGATCGGGCCAAGGGGGAGCTACCCAACGAAGCCGATGACCCTTCAGTACATGAAATCAATTTATCGAAGTTCCCGCAGTTAGTCATAGGCCTAGGCGGGCCAGTACCAGAACGCACCTTATACGCTATAGCAGATAACCTGAAAGACACCCTAGAATCCATACCCGGTGTGCTGGAAGCAGAAATAAAAGGCAAGCGTGAGGAGATGGTCGAGATCATCGTCGATCCACTCGTTTTAGAGAGCTACAACATCACCCAAGCTGATTTGTTTAATGCTGTTGGGCGTAACAACGAACTAGTGGCCGCAGGTGTACTGGACTCTGGTGTTGGTCGCTTCTCTCTTAAAGTGCCCGGCATAATCGAAACAGCACAGGAGCTTTTTGACCTACCGCTCAAATCGATTGGCGGACGCGTTGTGCGCATGAAAGACGTCTCCGAAGTTCGACGAGTATACAAAGACTCCGAAAGCTTCGCGCGTGTTGATGGTCATCCCTCAGTGACGATTGAAATCAAGAAGCGCACCGGCTCAAACATCATTGCCACCATTGACGAAATCAAGGTTCGCATCGCTGAGCTGCAGACAAACTGGCCTGTCGCGTTGAGCGTGGCCTATTTCAGTGATCGCTCACTCGAAATTCGAGACATGCTAAAAGACTTACAAAATAACGTACTCAGCGCCGTGCTATTGGTGGTGATCGTTGTCATTGCTGCACTTGGTGTGCGCAGCGCTGGTCTCGTGGCTGTCGCTATCCCTGGCTCTTTTGTCATCGGCATGCTGGTTATCGACATGCTTGGCTTAACGGTCAATATCGTGGTGCTCTTTTCGCTTATCATGGCGGTAGGCATGTTGGTGGATGGCGCTATCGTTGTCACAGAATTTGCTGATCGACGCATGCTTGCTCGCATGCCTAAAGCCGAGGCCTATAAACAAGCTGCTCAACGCATGGCATGGCCCATCATCGCCTCAACTGCCACGACGTTGGCGGCATTTATGCCTCTTTTGTTCTGGCCAGGAATCATGGGGCAGTTCATGAAATACCTGCCAATCACCTTGATTGCAACATTGTCTGCGTCATTGCTAATGGCACTTATTTTTGTTCCGACACTGGGTGGTCTCATCGGCAAAACTCGCCCGATCAACGCAGATGCTCTGGCAAATATGGCCAATGCAGAGAGCGGAAATCTACGTAAAATCACAGGCTTTACCGGTCGCTATGTGCGCTTTTTGGCGTGGGCTATTCGCTACCCAGTTGCTGTTTTGTTGTTTGTCATTGCCATTTTATTTGCTGTTGGTACGGCTTATAGCAAGTTCGGAAAAGGCACTGAATTCTTCCCCGCCGTTGAACCAACGCAGGCAGTGGTGTCATTGCTGGCACGCGGTGACCTCGCCGTGCAGGAGCGCAATGACATATTGCGTCGTGTTGAGCATGAAATTCTCAAAGTCTCCGAAATTCGCACCGCCTATGCGGTCACTCAAATAGACGACGACGATAAAATTGCGACTATTAATCTCGAATTTGAAGATTGGGATAAACGCGATCGGCGAGTTGATGAAATACTCACGCAACTGCGGGCGCTCGATCAAGTTATTCCAGGCTTGCGATTAGAAGTACAAAAACAAGAAGCGGGCCCCGGGGGCGATCAAAAGCCTATACAGCTAGCGTTTAGCTCACACGACGCTGAATTGACCAGAAAATCTGTCGCTATTGCACGCCGATGGATGGAAGACAAAGGTGGCTACACCGACCTCGAAGACAGCTTGCCCCTGCCGGGTATCGAGCTCAATGTAAAAGTTGATCGAGAAGAAGCCGGGCGATTTGGCGCCGATATCAGCTCGGTAGGCACCTTTGTGCAGCTGGTTACCACCGGTGTCAAACTCTCTACTTATAGGCCCGATGACTCCAACGAAGAGCTCGATATACGCGTACGCTTCCCTCCTGAGCAGCGCCAGTTATCGCAACTCGAAAACCTGCGAATATCCACAGCCAACGGGTACGTGCCGCTGGGCAATTTTGCCACCATTGAACCTGGACAAAAGGTCAGCGTGCTCAATCGCTTAGACGGTGATCTAGTCTACCGCCTGAAAGCCGCCCCCCTACCACGTGACGGTGAAGTGGTCGTCAACCTCGGTCAGCTCGCAAATGAGCGTCTTGCGGAGCTTCATAAAGCTGCGGCAGAGATGGGCATAGATCCGCGTGTCAGTGTTGTGTTTGAAGGGCAAGACCAAGATCAACAAGAGTCAATGGAGTTTTTGATCAATGCCATGTTGGTAGCGCTGTTTATCATGGCCATCATTTTAGTGACCCAATTCAATAGTTTTTATCAGGCTCTACTTGTATTGACAGCCGTGGTGCTGTCGCTTGGCGGTGTTTTTATTGGCCTACTGATTACTGGCGAAGCCTTTGGCATTATCATGAGCGGTGTTGGCGTGATCGCACTCGCGGGCATTGTGGTGAATAACAATATTGTTCTTATCGATACCTACAATGTCATGCGCAGTGAAGGCAGAGGTATTCATGAGGCCGTTTTACGTACAGGCGCACAGCGCCTACGGCCCGTGTTGCTTACCACAATCACTACTGTGCTTGGTCTGATGCCTATGGTTCTGAAAATGAACATTGACCTGTTTGGCCAAGATGTCAGTTTTGGTGCCCCTTCGACACAATGGTGGAGTCAGTTAGCAACCGCAGTTGCAGGCGGCCTGACCTTCTCGACCGTGTTGACTCTGGTACTCACCCCTTGCCTTTTAGCGATGCCAACATCGCTGAAGCAGTCATTGAGTTGGGTAGCCACAGTACGTCGTTGGCTTGCTTCAAAGTTTGGAGCCAAGCAGAAGCTCCAACAACAAAGCTAAACCAAAGCCACTCTTAAGTCGATATTCTCGCTCTTACGCAGCGCAGCGGCCCTGTCCGCTCACCTACAACAGACGTATTTCAACGCTCAGTGCGCCATACACATGCCCCATGCGTTCCACGTATGGGGCATGTCACTATTTCAGTTGGCACAATGCTTCATCTCCTTTAGCCTACTCTGCACGTGGATACAGATACATTTGTGAATTCATACCATTTTGCAGGCGTACTGCAAATAACTAGGTGAACATTCGACATGAAATTGAAGCACACACTTATCGCCGGTGCAGTAGCACTCGGTCTATCGTTCAGCGTGCAAGCCGCTGATATCAAAATCGCGTATGACGCGGACCCTGTCTCACTTGACCCACATGAGCAGCTGTCCGGCGGCACACTACAACTCTCACACATGACGTTCGACCCGCTGGTTCGCTGGGCCAGCGACCTCTCGTTTGAACCCCGTCTGGCTGAAAGCTGGGAACGCGTTGACGACAAAACCATGCGCTTTGTCTTGCGCCAAGGCGTGAAGTTCCATTCTGGCAACGAAATGACAGCAGACGATGTTGTCTGGACCTTCAACCGTCTCAAAGAATCTCCTGATTTTAAGGGCGTTTTTGCAGTCTTCAGCGGTATGAACAAGGTGGATGACTACACCGTTGATCTGATCAGCAGCGAGCCATTCCCACTGGTGTTGAACAACGCCACTTATATCTTCCCAATGGACAGCAAGTTCTATTCTGGTGAAGACGAGAATGGCAAAGATAAAGCAGAGCTGGTTAAGCATGGCGATTCATTTGCTTCACGCCAACTGTCGGGTACAGGTCCTTTTACTGTTAGCAGCCGCGAGCAAGGCGTTAAAGTTGAATTTGCGCGTTTTGCAGACTACTGGGACAGCAACTCTCCAGGCAATGTTGATAACATCACGCTAACGCCTATCAAAGAAGACGCCACTCGTGTGGCAGCACTTTTGTCTGGTGATGTAGATTTTATCGCACCTGTGGCCCCAACTGACCATGGCTTGATTGAAAAAAGCGACAAAGCTGATTTGATCACCATGGCCGGTACGCGCATCATCACTTTTCAGATGAATCAAGATCGTCGCGAAGAGTTCAAAGATGCACGCGTGCGTAACGCCATTGTGCACGCCATCAATAACGAAGCCATCGTCAAGAAAATCATGAAAGGCTTTGCCACAGCTGGTGCGCAGTTCAGTCCAGCAGGATACCTGGGTCACAACGAAGCACTGGCTCCTCGTTATGACTTAGACAAAGCCAAAGCACTGATGGAAGAAGCGGGTTACGCAGACGGCTTCAGCATCACCATGATGGCGCCTAACAATCGTTACGTGAACGACGACAAAATTGCACAAGCGGTGGCGTCAATGTTGGCAAAAATCAACATTAAAGTTGATCTAAAAACTGTGCCTAAAGCCCAGTACTGGCCCGCTTTTGACGAGCGAGCTGCCGACATGATGATGATTGGCTGGCACTCAGACACCGAAGACAGCAACAACTTCTTTGAATTCTTGAGCGCCTGTGTAGATACCGATGCCGGTTTGGGACAATACAACAGTGGCAACTACTGCAACCCAGAAGCAGATAAGCTGATGAAAGCGGCCAACTCTGAAATCGATACAGCAAAACGCACAGAGATGATGCAGCAGATCGAAACAATGCTCTACGAAGACGCAGCGTTTGTTCCGTTACATTGGCAGAACCTTGCTTGGGCTGCGGCCAAAAACGTTAAGGCAGAGCCTGTTCTCAACGCAATGAACTTCCCTTACCTCGGCGACCTTGTTGTCGAATAAGAGAGTTTAATAGGCAACACACCAAGTGTTGCTAGCTAGTAGAGAGGGCTGCACCGCGCAGCCCTCTTTTTGACAACATCATACAAAGGCTCGCCCATGATCGCTTTCCTGATCAAGCGCACATTACAAGCGATAGTGGTGATGTTTATCATCAGCGTTATCAGCTTTTCTATTCAAGATCAGCTCGGCGATCCACTTCGTGAAATGGTGGGCCAATCAGTATCCGAAGCTGAGCGCCAAGCGCTGCGAGATGAGCTCGGCCTCAATGACCCCTTCATAACCCAATACTTACGTTTTGCAGGCAAAGCACTGCAAGGCGATCTGGGCAACTCTTACTTTTATAAAGAGCCCGCCCTCTCCGTCATACTCAACAAACTGCCCGCCACACTAGAACTGGTCTTTGGTGCGACCATTATTATTATGTTCTTGTCTGTGCCGCTGGGCGTTTACGCCGCAATCAACCCCAAGAGTCTGCTTAGCAGCTTTATCATGGGTATCAGTATCGTCGGCATTTCTATTCCTGTATTTCTCACCGCTATATTCAGCATCTACTTCTTTTCTATTCATTTGGGCTGGCTGCCTTCATTTGGGCGCGGCGAAACCGTACATATGTTTGGCTCGTGGAATACGGGCTATCTCACAGCCGATGGCTTTAGGCATTTAGTCCTACCCTGCCTCTCTTTAGCATCGATTATGTTGCCGTTGTTTATTCGCCTGATCCGCTCCGAAATGATCGAGGTTTTACAAAGCGAATACGTCAAATTTGCTTGGGCTAAGGGGCTGAAACGCCGACGCATTTGGTTTTTACACGCCCTGAAAAACACCATGCTGCCAGTCATTACTGTTGGAGGCGTGCAGATAGGCACCATGGTCGCCTACACCATTTTGACCGAGACAGTCTTCCAGTGGCCGGGCATGGGATTTATCTTTTTAGAAGCTGTCAATCGCGTGGACACGCCATTGTTGGTTGCTTTTTTGATTGTCGTTGGAGCAATATTTGTGATCACCAATACCTTGGTTGATTTGATTTACGGTTTGGTTAACCCAACCGTCAAACTGGCAGGGAAAGGCTGATGAGTGAAGAAACTTTAGCCGCCCCGGCACCTGTCACTGGCTGGCAGAAATTTAAGCAATCGCATCTCTACTACAGCTTTGTCAGCAGCAAAGTGGCAATGGTCAGTTTTGCTGTGTTTGCTGTCTACGTGGTTCTTGCGATCTTGGCGCCACTAATTGCGCCGTATAATCCCTACGACCTAGCGATGCTCGACATCATGGATTCGGAGATTCCACCCGTCTGGCAACCCGACGGTGAAGACCGCTTCCTTCTAGGTACCGATGCACAAGGTCGGGACATGCTTAGCACCATTTTATACGGTACGCGTATCTCCCTAATGATCGGAATCTGTGCAGTTATTTTGCAGGCATTTATCGGTATTGTGGTTGGGCTGTGCGCCGGATATTTTGGCGGCAAAATTGACAACCTGCTGATGCGTATCGCCGACATTCAGCTTTCGTTTTCTACGCTGATGGTCGCTATAGTTGTCCTCGCTGTATTCCAAGCGGCCTTCGGCGCTGAACGCTACAGCGAACTGGCCCTACCGATGCTGATACTTGTCATAGGTATCGCCGAGTGGCCACAATACGCGCGCACAGTGCGCGCTACGGTTCTGGCAGAAAAACACAAAGAATACGTTGATGCCGCACGAGTCATGGGCTTTCGTCCTATGCGTATTATGGTACGCCACATCTTACCCAACTCGCTTTCTCCCATACTTGTCATCTCTACTGTACAGGTGGCCAATGCCATCATCAGCGAAGCCTCACTGTCATTTTTGGGCCTAGGTATGCCCGTGTCGGAACCCTCTTTAGGCTCGTTAATATCCAGTGGCTTCGACTATATCTTTAGCGGTAGCTGGTGGATCACCACTATTCCGGCCATTGTTCTGGTGTTGTTAGTCTTGGTGATGAATTTACTGGGTGATTGGCTGCGCGATGTGCTCAATCCCAAATTGAACAAGGGGTAGACGGTGGCGCTACTAGAAGTTAAAAACCTTGAAGTACAGTTTGCCTTGCGCAACGGTGCGCTAACGGCACTGCGCGATGTAAGCTTCAGTCTTGAACGCGGTGACAGACTTGGCATTGTGGGCGAAAGTGGAGCAGGTAAATCAGTAGCCGCATTTGCCATTCTCAACTTGATCAGCAAGCCTGGTTCCATCAGCAACGGAGAAGTGCTCTTTGAAGGCCAGGACCTGAGTAAAATCAGTGCTGAGGCCTTGCGTGACATACGTGGCAATAAGATCAGCATGATCTTTCAAGACCCGATGATGACCCTTAATCCGGTATTGACCATAGGCGATCAGATGGTTGAATGCTTACAGGCTCACCGCAATATCAGCTCTTCCGATGCGAGAGCAATTGCGCTGCAAAAACTACAGCAAGTGCAAATTCCTTCGCCGGATAAACGCCTAGACGCCTATCCGCACGAGCTCTCCGGCGGTATGCGCCAACGGGTAATTATTGCCATCGCATTGCTACTAGACCCCGCCATTATTATTGCTGACGAACCAACCACAGCCTTAGATGTCACCATCCAAGCTGAAATCATGGAGCTGTTGATTTCATTGTGTGAGTTTAATAACGTCGGCTTGATCTTGATCACACACGATTTGGGCGTGGTATCACAGGTCACGCAACGTACCATTGTCATGTACGCTGGCCGCATTATCGA